>ERZ1106943.617-NODE-617-length-45088-cov-3.779362_pt1 | contig 45088 bp, 34 predicted proteins | sample MGYA00403671_ERZ1106943 | MGnify/ENA primary metagenome ERZ1106943 (study PRJEB35170, sample SAMEA104062427) | human gut metagenome | biome: human gut; feature: human-associated habitat; material: faeces | place: Denmark | collected 2012-06-14 ...
ACCTGCCGACAAAAGAAGAACTGAAAGCGGAGATTGAAACTCAAAAGGCAATGTTTTATCTTCAGCAGCAGGATGGCGAAGAACAGAAAATAGAATAGAATTTGTGCAGAATAGTAAAAGATGCATAGATGATTTTTCACAACAAACATGACATGTAGCTGTCGTGTTTAGAGCGGTATGATCATTCGGTAAGTGAAAAGTATCATAAAAACAGACTGGATATAAGGAGAGAATTATGCCAAGACCGAAGAATAAAAAAGATTTGATTACAGCAGCGAATACGGGTTATGAAAAGCTTCTTGCCATGATCGAAAACCGGACAGACGCGGAAAAAGAGACGGCGTATGATTTTTCAACGGATGAGAAGAAAAAGGAAGCGCACTGGAGGCGTGATAAAAATCTCAGGGATGTGCTGATGCATTTAAACGAATGGCACCTTTTGCTTCTGGAGTGGATCAGGAACCGGGAGAACGGAAGCAATAAGCCTTTTTTGATGGAGGGATATAACTGGAAAACCTATGGCGACATGAATATGATCTTCTACAGGAGATGTCAGAAGATCACGGAAGAGGAAGCGCTTGCCAGATTTAAGGATTCCCATAAAAAGGTGATGGAAGCACTTGAGACATTTTCCGAGGAAGAATTATTTACCAATACATTTTATCCGTGGGTCGGTGGCAGCTGTATCGGCAGCTATTTTATCAGCAATACCAGCAGTCATTATGACTGGGCGATGAAGAAAATGAAAGCGCACAAAAGGAAGATAGAGGAAAACAGAAAAACCAAATAGGTCGAAAAGATCTTTAACCGCGACGGAGAATCCGGCAGCAAGCGTTGACGCGGACAACGAGAAATACATTCAGGAGGCGATCAGTGAGCTCTGTAAAGGGAAAACGCTTCTTGTCATTGCGTTCTTAAATTCGCATATCTGTCAGTTTCCGTTTTGTGTTATAATGGCAAGGCACGAAATACGAAAGGAGAACGCAGAACATGAGTATGGAACTGACAGACCGGATTCTGCCGGAGGACGAAAAAGCGGTATTTGAGGGACTGCTGGCATTTAATCTGGCGCATCTTGAGGATAAAGAGCCAAGAGATTTGGGTATTTATGAGAGAGACGGAGAAAATAAGATCGTTGCCGGGATCATTGGCTATACGCATGGAAACTGGCTTATGATCAAGTATCTTTGGGTGAAAGAAGATCTGCGCGGTCAGGGAACCGGGAAAAAGCTTCTTTGGGAAGCAGAAAAAGAGGCGGAAAAAAGAAACTGCAAATATGTGTTTTTAGATACGTTCAGTTTTCAGGCTCCGGAATTTTATAAAAAATACGGATATCAAGAGCAGTTTGCACTGGAGAACTATCCGCTTACAGGAAAGAGATATTATTACACCAAAAGCCTGACGCATGCGGCGGAATAGGGAGTGCATCATGGAGAAAGATCTACTGAATAAAATCATAGCATTACGGAAAAAACTGCATGAAATACCGGAGAGATCCCTTGCGGAAACAAAAACGAAGCAGACACTGATGCAGTTCTTACAGGAGAACACAACACTTTCGATCGTAGACTGTGGAAAATGGTTTTATGCTGTACGGAAAGCGGATGTCGGGGACAGGAAGGCACCGGTTGCTTTCCGGGCGGATATGGACGCGGTGTGCGCGAAAGGCGGACAGCCGGGACATTACTGCGGACATGACGGACACAGCAGCATACTTGCGGGGCTTGCACTTTACCTTGATAAAGGAAAAACAGAGCTAAACCGGGATGTGTATTTTATCTTTCAGCCCGCGGAAGAAACCGGACAGGGGGCAAAGCTCTGTCTTCCATTGCTTGAGGAAAAGAAGATCGGCGAAATTTATGGACTTCATAATATTCCGGGCTATCCGAAAAATCATATTCTGATCAAAGAGGGAACCTTTGCATGCGCATCGACCGGGATTGAGATTCGTATGACCGGGACACCGAGCCATGCGGCTTATCCGGAAGCAGGAAAAAATCCGGGATTTGCGCTTGCAAAGCTTTTGCTTGAGGTGGAAAAACTTACGGAACAGGTAAATGAGACCAGAGGATTTGTGCGGATGACCCTGATCGGAATGGAGATCGGCAGTGATAGCTATGGAGTTTCGGCATCGGACGGGGTGCTGCGCCTGACCGTCCGGGGCGAGCGCGAATGTGTATTTGAAGAATATGTTACCGCGATCAAAGAGCTTGCAAAAGAGCGGGCAAAGGAAGAAAATCTTACGCTCGCGATCCATGAGATCGAGCGTTTCCCTGCAACAGAAAATCATACAGATTCCGTAAAAAAACTCCGTGCCTGCGCAGCGAAGCAGGGGCTTCCTGCAACAGAGCTAAAAGAGCCGATGCGCTGGTCGGAAGATTTTGGATATTATCTGCAGAAAACAGAGGGAGCATTTTTCGGGATCGGAGACGGAGAAGACCATGCCCAGCTGCACACGGAGCAGTATGAATTCCCGGATGAGATCATAGAGACTGCGGTTCGGATGTTTGGGGGACTGGTCTGATTACTCTGAAATGTTAAATGAGAATGTAAAAAAGGTATTAAAAGAGAGTATGTGGGATCTTGCAACCTGTGCAGACAATGAACCGAATGTGGTTCCAGTGGCGTTTAAGGATGTGACCGATGACGGAAAGCTGCTGGTCGGAGATGTGTTCCTTGAAACAACATTAAAAAATGTAAGAGAAAATGGCGGAAAAATCGCAATCTCCGCATACAGCGCAGAGAACCTCGAAGGCTATCAGATTAAGGGAACGGCTTCTTATGTGACAGAAGGAGAAGTGGTCGCCACTTTTAAGGCAATGGTGGAAAAAATGTTTAACGGCGCGGCTACGGCAAAGGGAGCGCCTGTTTTCATTCGTGCATGGCGCAGCCTGTTTTGGAAAATAGCCACTCATAAATTTCATAGTTACTACAAAAAAGAAGGATTTTCGTATATGATGAAAGAAAAAGAGGTGAGTGCGTTGTATCAGAAAAAAATGGAAGAAGATATCCGCTGCCCGTTGGAATACGGCCTTAGCGTATTTGGAGGTAAATGGAAATCACGGATCATCTGCGTATTGGCGGCGAAAAATGGTGTGACAGTGCCTTTTCTGTGACCTTTTAGAAAAATTTTAAAATGTCATCCGGCTGTTTGCGCTTTTTGCGTTGAATTCCGGGAGACAGTTCTTTAAAAAGTCGGCTCTTTTGGCTTCGTCCAACACACAATAGTAGCGTGCGGTCTGGGCATTTTTCCAGGACGGAGCCTGAATGCCCGCATCTACAAGCTGCCGGATCTGGTCTTCGGTGACAGACTTGCTGCCATCGAAGGCGCGTACACTTCTTCTGCTTTCTAATAAAGTCTGAAATTCCATATATTTCCTCCATGAACAATAACAGTTAGTTTGTACTAACATCTTATTCCACAGGGAGGAAAAAGTCAATCCCGTATCGGTCGAGCCGGTTATCCAATGCTTTAAGATAACTTTAAGATTCCATTATGCCAGGTTTTAAAAAGACAGACTAGAATGGCTGGCATAAGGAGGAAAATTACAATGAAAAAAATATGGAAAAAGACAGGAAGAATCGTTTTGGTAGGTGCCCTGGCGTGTGCCGTTTTGTGGAGTGGAATCAGACACAAAACAGGGGATTATATCGATCGGATGGAGAAAAAATATGATCCGGTCGGAGCGGAGGTTGTGTTAATAGAAAACGGACAGATTACAGAGGTAAGAGATTATGGATATGCAGATAAGGAAAAGAAAATAAAAACAGATGAAAATACCCGTTTTCGGATTGCATCCATTTCCAAAACAATGACTGCATATGCGGTCATGCAGCTGGTGGACGAAGGAAAACTTGATCTGGATGTGCCGGTAAATCAATATTTAAAACAATGGAAAATACCGGATGGAACTTATGACGGAGATCAGGTAACGCTCCGTATGCTGATGTCCCATACGGCGGGACTCAGTGGATGTGCGGATGCGGTGAATGAAGATGAGCATGGACTTCTGGCGGCAGAAAAATTAACACAGGCGGATGTTCATATAAAAACGAAACCGGGGAGCTCTTTTGCCTATTCGGAATTTGCCGGATATGGAATCTGTCAGCTTGTGATAGAGGATGTTACAGGAGAAAAATTTGAGGATTATATGCAAAAAGAAATATTTAAACCGCTTGGCATGGATCATACCAGCTATGAAAAAACAGGAGCAATGGCGGTGCCGTATGCAGGTAAGGGAAAACCGATCGTTTGTAATGATGTGGTGTTAAGTGGAGCTGGAGGCGTGATAACGACAGCAACGGATCTGGCCAAATTCGATATTGCGCTGATGGATTATGCCCGGCGTGGAAATGGCGAGATGTTTTTGGCGCAGAAGAATACGGAAAGTGAGGCCGGAGTATATGGTCTTGGAATCATTCCGAGAAAATTGAAGGATGGGCGTACCGTTTATGAGCATAATGGCACGTTGACCGGATGGAATGCACAGCTCGTTCTGGAGCCGGAGAGCCGCTCTGGAATTACAATCGTTACAAATTCGGATAAAGCCTTTTATTTTACTTATGATCTTATGGAAGCATGGGCAGATCATACGCTTGGAGAGCCGGTGGCAGATCCGCTGTTAAAAAAGCTTGAAAGAATGATTTTATATGCAATAATAGTAGGTGGAATCCTTGATTTTTGTGTTGGAATAACATTATTCCATGGAATAAAAAAGAAGCGGCTGATGGAAAGAAAATCTGCAGCAGGAAAAGTGACGGGAGGACTGCTTTCCGCATTTTACTGCGTGGCAGCCTATCTTTTGTTTTATACGGATCTGCCGTTTCGGATCTGTTTTGGAATGGCAGATAATTATCTGTTTACGTTTTTTACACCAGCATTTGCTATTGTACTGGTTGAGGGATTTGTAATGATATTACTGCTGGCATTCCGAATGAACCAAAGGAAAGTGAAAGAGAAAGGAAAATGTGCAGAGTATGCCAAAAGTACTGGTGGTAGATGATGAGACCGAAATACGACAGATGCTATTAAAATATTTAAAAAGGGAGGGAATTTGTGGAATTGAGTGTGAAAACGGAACTGAGGCGCTGGCGTATTTAAAAGAAAATGCTGTGGATCTGGTGATCTTAGATATCATGATGGCAGGAATGGACGGGTTTGAAGTTCTAAAACAGATCCGCCAGAGAATGGGAGAAATTCCGGTGATCCTTTTGAGTGCAAGGCAGGAAGAATATGACAAGGTGCTTGGACTTGGACTGGGAGCGGATGATTATGTGACAAAGCCGTTCAGTCCGGGAGAGATGATGGCAAGAGTAAAAGTGCAGCTCAGAAAAGGAATGAAAATCGAAAAAAAGGCAGAACGGATACTGGAAGCAGACGGACTTCGCATGGATACAGAGAGCTGCCAGGTGACAGTAGATGGCAGAGAGGTCGTGCTTGCAGGCAAGGAATTCTGGTTGTTAAAATTTTTTATGGAACATCCGGGACAGGTATTTACCAAGGCACAGATTTATCATCATGTGTGGGAGGATGGCTACGAGGACGATAATACGGTTATGGTCTACATCAGTAAACTGCGCGAAAAACTGGAAGACAAACCGAATGAGAGAATATGGATACAGACGATTCGGGGAATTGGATATCGTTTTGGAGGAAGCAGATGAAACTGAAGTATAAAATAGGTGGTCTGTTTTTGCTGTCGACCTCCATATCAGTTGGTGTGTTCTGCCTGTTTTTTTATTATGTGATCCACATTGGATATTTTGGCGGAATCACCGCAGAGGATATGTTACATGCATTAGAAACAGCGGGAGACCAGCTGGAGGCAGCAGGCGGTATGGCAGAAGATGAGTCATATCTGACAGATTTTGTGAATGCACTGGATAAACAAAATCATCCGATGCTTTTTGCGGTAAAATGTGGGGAAGTATGTGGTGCCGGGGCGGATACGCCACAGATCTTTGAGAGGCGTGAACTTTCAGAAGCGGCAAATGGAAGAGGGGAGATTGCAGGAACATATAAAGTTCGTGTCCTTTCCGGAAATGTGAACGGTCAGGAGTATGATATTGTATGTTATGTAAACTACAATGATTACGAAACCATATCTTATGCTTTTAATCCGCTGCGAGGAAAAGGCGTACTCGGGAAAATTGCTTTATTCGGAGTAGGAATCACAGTTTTTATCATGATGATACTTTTATGGCTGTTTGGAAGAAAGCTTGTGCGGCGTGTCACAAATATGTATCAGGTGATGCAGGAATTATCGATGGATCATATGGATGTGCGCATGGAAGAAAAAGGAAATGACGAGTTGACAGTCATGGCAGAAGGATTCAATTCTATGGCGGAAAAATTAGAAAAACAGTATCAGGAAAAGGCAGAACTGGAACAGAAAAAAAGAGAATTGGTGTCGATAATTTCGCATGATCTAAGAACTCCTCTCTCCTCGGTTATGGGGTATGCTGAAATGCTTTGTGATGGGATCTATGAGTCGAAAGAGGAGCAAAAACAGTATGCAGATATTATTCGCAGAAAATCGGTTTATATGGAAAAACTGCTTACAGAACTGCTGGAGTATTCGAGACTTGAAATGGGAACGATGCGGCTGTGCAGGGAAAAAACCGACTTGACAGAGCTGGTAAGGGAGATACTGATCGAATATTATCCGCAAATTGAAAAAAATGGCTATGAACTGGAACTTAAAATACCGGAGTATGCGATCTGCGGCGAATGGGATGCACAAAGAATCGGAAGAGTGATTCGAAATCTGATTGAAAACGCCTTAAAATACGGTATGGATGGAAAGAAGCTGACGGTCTCTGTGAAAAAAGAAGGAGAGCTGGCAGTGTTTGGAATACGGGATTATGGCAGGGGTGTATCCAAAGAAGAACTTCCCTATATGACAGAACTTTTTTATCGTGGAGACAGTGCAAGAAACAGCAGGGCAGGAGGAATGGGACTCGGCCTTTATATAGCTGAGGAGATCATTGAGAGGCATGGAGGAAAATTTTGTATAAAAAGTGATAGGGGATGGGGATTTTTGGTAAAAATAATATTGCCATTGACAGAAAAAAGTCTATCCCAGCAGGTGGATTCTGTGGTATGATATGGTAAAAGTACAGTACATGGGGGAATATGTATGAAAGCGCTATACGGAGTACTTATTATCATAGAGATCCTTGCGCTCGGAGTGTGTGCGTTAAAGGCGGAAAAAAGAAACGGAAAGCTGGCAAAGATCGTATTCTGTTACGAGAGCGTGGCATTCCTGTGCGGGATCATATTTGCAGCCTATACATTTGTGCCGGGAGTTTTTGTGACGACACTCTGCAAGGGACTGACGCTTGCCTGTTTCGACTGGCTCCTTATTTTGCTTATGTATTACACGCAGTATTATACCGGACTGTTTCACGGCGTTCGGGTCGTTAAGCTCCTGATGGAGGCTTACGCGGCGATTGAGACGGTCATGCTGATCGTAAACGCGTGGACGCATCATATGTTTTCGGTGGGTGAGATGACCGGGGATATGATCGCGGTCGAGTTTGTGAAAGGCAGCTTCTTTTATCAGATGCATTTTATATACAGTTATGTGCTGATCGCGATCCTGATCCTGGCGTATCTGTTTATGATTGCGAGAGCATCCAAATTTTACCGCTTCCGGTATGAAGTCATTCTGTCCGCGCTTGTGGTTGGATTTGTACTGGATCTGCTCTCGATCCATTCCCAGTCGATCTATGATGTGTCGATGATCATGTTTGGAGTCATGTCCATGCTCATCTATTACTTTACGTTCAGCTATGTGCCGAATGAGCTGATTGAGAGTACACTTTCTTTGATCATCCGTGACATGAACAGCGGCATCATCTGCTTTGACAACCGGGGAACCTGCGTATACTGCAACGATCTGGTGCGGGAGCTTTATCAGGTGAGCGGCAGACCGGATGTGCTGGAGAAAATGTATCGGGACTGGCTTTCGGATTCCGGCGAAAAACGAACCGATTCCATGCAGTTTCAGATGCCGGTTGAGAAAGACGGCAAAGAACAGTATTACGAAATTGTTTACAAGCGTATTTACGACGATAAAAACAACTTTGTGTGTGATTATTTCATTTTCAATGACAGGACGGAAGAGATTGAGTCACTCGAGCATGAAAAATACCGTGCGTCTCATGACAGACTGACCGGACTTTTGAACCGTGAGCAGTTTTATCTGGATACCAGTGAGCGGCTTCATCAGAACCCGGACAAAAAATATTGCATCATATGCAGTAATATCCGTGATTTTAAATTTGTAAATGAACTCTTTGGCATTGAGAAGGGAAATGATATCCTGTTAAGACAGGCGGAGCTGATGCGCACGCACACGGGGGCAGGAGCACTGTGCGCGAGACTTCAGGGAGACCGGTTCGCAGTCTGCATGGAGCAGAAGGCATTCCGCGAAGAAATGCTTTTTGAGATCGTGGAGAAAATACAGGAAGAAGTCAATAACAGTTCCTTCCGGCTGCATGTATTTGCCGGCGTATACAATATTCAAAATCCCAAAGAGCCGGTCAGCATCATGTGCGACAAGGCAAATCTTGCCAGTGAAACGATAAAAAACGATTATCACAGCAGCCTTGCCTACTATGATGACGAGCTTTTGAAACGCTCGATCGAGGAGCGGCGCATCATCGGGGAATTTGAGCGGGCACTGGAACAAAATGAGTTTGTGATGTTTTTGCAGCCGCAGGTGGATGAAGCGGGAAAAGCCTACGGAGCGGAGGCACTGGTCCGCTGGGAGCATCCGGAACGCGGACTTTTATCACCGGCAGTTTTTATCGATATCCTTGAAAAAGCGGGACTGATCTACAAGCTTGACCGCTATATCTGGGAGAAGGCGGCAGAGAAGCTGGCGGAGTGGAAGAAAAATAATGCCGGGGCGTACCATATCTCGGTCAACATTTCGACCAAAGATTTTTACCTTGTGGATGTCTATGAGACGTTTACCGGTCTTGTGCAAAAATATGAGATCGACCCGGAGATGTTAAAGCTTGAGATCACAGAGACGGCGCTCATGTCCGATTTTAAGAAGAACATGGAGATCTTAAAGCGGCTTCAGGACTTTGGATTTAAGATTGAAATCGATGATTTCGGAAGCGGATATTCGTCCTTAAATATGTTAAAAGATATCAGCGCAGATGTGCTGAAAATAGATATGGGATTTCTACGGGCTTCTGAAAATGAGGTGAAAGGAAAGGATATCCTGGAGAGCATCATCGTGCTTGCGGACAAACTTGGTATGGAAGTGATCACGGAAGGCGTTGAGACAGAAAAACAGCTTTCCATGCTGACCAGGATGGGATGTAAGATGTTCCAGGGGTACTATTTTTCCAGACCGGTGCCGGTGGATGAGTTTGAGGAGAAATATGGGATAAATTAAGTAAAAAGAGAAAGAGACTGTTGTCTGCGCACAGTATGATCGTGCAGCCAGCAGTTTTTTTAAATCATAGGAAATTCCTTCCTATGATTTAAAAACGCTCCGCGGGGATGCGCAGCTCGCGGAGATGAAGTTTATGTTGAACATACCGCTCGCGCGCGAAAGTGTGCGGTAAGCGCACACTTTATTTGAAATAGGTCATGAATCTGATATTTTCGAGGATGATTTTGTATATCCGGATTTCATAAGGCGTTATATTGAGAAAAACAAGAATGAGGAGAGACGCAGAATGAGATATGGATATTTTGATGAAGAAAATAAGGAATATGTGATCACAAGACCGGATACACCGGCACCGTGGGTAAATTATCTGGGATCTCCGGAATATGGCGCTATTGTATCGAATAACGCAGGAGGATACAGTTTTGCGAAATCCGGCGCGAACGGAAGAATCTTGCGGTATGTGTTCAATCAGTTTGATCAGCCGGGAAGATATATATATCTTCGTGATAATGAAAATGCGGATTACTGGTCGGCATCCTGGCAGCCGGTAGGAAAGGACTTAAAAGAGTACAAATGTGAATGCCGTCATGGAACTGCGTATACGAAAATGAAAGCACAGTACAGTGGAATAACATCAGAAGTGAGATATTATGTGCCGCTTGGCAGATCCTACGAAGTATGGAATCTGAGTGTGAAGAACGACTCTGACCGGGAGAGGGAGCTTACGATCACCGGGTATGCGGAATTTACCAATCACAGTAATTACGAGCAGGATCAGGTGAATCTGCAGTACTCACAGTTTATTACGCGTACTGTATTTCGTGGCGACAGAGTGCAGCAGCTGATACACGCAAATCTGGATCAGATCGAAGAAGGAAAAGAAGTCGATCATAAGATCGTATCCAGTCGCTTTTTCGGACTGGCAGGAGCGGAAGTGAAGTCATGGAGTGGCGAGAAAGAAGGCTTCCTTGGAAGATATCATGGATATGACAGGCCGACAGGTGTGGAAAGCGGAGTGCTTGAAAATAAAGGAAACTACAATGGAAATGGATGTGGAGCGCTTTCGACAGTGCTTACATTACAACCGGGAGAAGCAAAAGAAATCGCATTTGTAGCAGGAATGAAAAAGGATGCGGAGGCAGCGAAGATCTTAGCGGACTATAAAGATCCGGCGGCAGTATGTGAAAAAGAAATAAAAGAACTGATTTGCCACTGGCATGAGAAAATTTCCCATTTTCAGATTAAGACACCGAGTCAGGAATTTGATACCATGATCAATACATGGAATGCGTATAACTGTTTTATGACATTTATCTGGTCGCGTGCGGCATCCTTTACCTATTGCGGGCTGCGGAACGGATATGGATACCGGGATACTGTTCAGGATATCCAGGGTGTGATACATCTTGCGCCGGAAATGGCAAAAGAAAAGATCCGCTTTATGCTTTCTGCGCAGGTAGATAATGGAGGAGGACTTCCACTTGTCAAATTTACGCATAATCCAGGTCATGAGGATACACCGGATGATGTGTCTTATGTGCAGGAAACAGGTCATCCGGAATATCGGGCAGATGACGCATTGTGGCTGTTCCCGACAGTGTATAAGTATATTGCGGAAACCGGAGATCTGAAATTCATAGACGAAGTAATTCCATATGCGAATAAGGGAACAGCGACGGTATATGAACATTTGAAACAGGCGATCACATTTTCCATGAATCATCTTGGAAAACATGGTATGCCGGCTGGATTGTATGCAGACTGGAATGACTGTCTGCGGCTTGGGAAAGATGGGGAATCGGCATTTGTCGCAATGCAGTTTTACTATGCGATGCGGATTTTAAAGGAATTTGCGCAGTATAAAGAGGACAGCGTTTATCAATCTTATCTGGAAGAAAAGCAGAAAGAACTCGGGGCGTTGATCCAGAAATATTGCTGGAATGAAGACCGTTTTATCCGTGGCTATACCGAGACCGGAGAAATGATCGGAAGGCGCAGTGATCCGGAAGCCAATATGTGGCTTAATCCGCAGAGCTGGGCAGTGATCAGTGGTCTTGCAAGCAAAGATCAGACGAATCAGATCCTCGATCTGGTATATGAAAGACTGAATACCGAATACGGTGCGATATTGATGGATCCGCCTTATCATGCGCATGCGTTTGACGGTGCGCTTGCAGTGATCTATAACGCAGGAAGTAAGGAAAATGCCGGTATTTTTTCACAGTCACAGGGCTGGCTGATTCTTGCGGAGGCACTAAGAGGAAATGGGGAGAAAGCATTCACCTATTTTATGGAGAATGCGCCGGCGGCACAGAATGACCGTGCAGAGATCCGAAAGTTAGAGCCGTACTGCTATGGTCAGTTTACAGAAGGAAAAGCAAGTCCGAATTTTGGAGAATCACATGTACACTGGCTGACGGGAACTGCGTCAACGGTCATGGTGGGCTGCGTGGAAGGTATACTCGGCATGCGGCCGGACTTTTATGGAATCCATGTTTCACCATCCGTTCCGAAGTCATGGGAATCATTTGAAATAGAAAAGGATTTTCGCGGATGTCATCTGCAGATTAAAGTATCAAATCCGGGCCATGTACAGTCTGGCTGCAGAGAACTTCTGGTTAATGGAAAGAAGATGGAAGGAAACTATATTCCGCAGCAGGAGCTGACGGCACAGACTACCGTGGAATTGTTTATGTCATAGGAAAAGAAGGGAGAAGTGGTATGCGGCAGATAGAATTTAAAGACGAAAGCGAAACGTTTGTGATCCGTGATCCGGAAAATTACAGTGGGCTGTATCTTCCGATGGCGGGAACAGAGGGGATCAAATCCAGTATTACCCCGAACTGGGGAGGAGACAGTAAAACGGATCAGAACCATTTCCTGTTAGAGCCGGTCAGTGCTGAGAATCTTCACAACAATAAGAATACGAGAAATTTCTGGTGTCGGATCGAGGGGGAAGGTTACTGGTCGGTATGCGGCAACTCGGCAGAACAGGAAAGCAGTCGTTTTACCAGGGAGCAGGATGAAAGCATCCTTGAAGCAGGATTTATGTGGCAGACTTTAGTGAGAAAGTCCAAAAAATATGGAATAGAAGCCAAAATGACCACATTTGTTCCGGTGGATGGGGCGGCAGAGGTTACGCTTGTCACGCTTACCAATAATAGGGATGAGAAAATGGAAGTGACACCGATTGCGGCGATCCCAATCTATGGAAGGAGCGCGGATAACATCAGGGATCACAGGCATGTAACTTCGCTTTTACACAGAATTTATACCAGTACCCATGGAATTACAGTGACCCCCGTGTTGTCTTTTGACGAGCGTGGACATCAGAAAAATGAGACATCCTATTTTGTATATGGCTGGACAGAAAATGGTGAGGCACCGGAGTCCTTTTATCCTACGGTAGAGGAATTCATCGGAGAAGGTGGTTCTTTTCTGATCCCGGAAGCAGTGCGCAAAGAAAAGGCGGGAAAGCCGGCAGGTGTTAAGATCCAGGGAAAAGAGGCAGTTGGTGGAATCCGCTTTGCAAAAGCGGTCTTGGAAAAGGGCGAATCCAGAAGTTATATTGTTCTGGCGGGAATTGCACAGACCAAAGAGCAGATTGAAAAAACAGCCTCCAGGTATCGGACTCTGGCTAAAGGAATGCAGGCGTTGGATGAAGTGAAAACATATTGGAGAAAGCAGGTGAATGTCTCCTTTGAAACCGGAAATAAGAGAGAAGATCACTATCTGAAATGGATCTGTTTTCAGCCCATTTTACGAAGGATTTATGGCTGTTCGTTCCTTCCGTATCATGATTATGGCAAGGGCGGACGTGGATGGAGAGATTTGTGGCAGGACTGTCTGGCACTGCTGATCATGGAGCCGTCACTGGTGAGGCAGATGATCCTTTCTAATTACGGTGGTGTGCGTATGGACGGTACCAATGCAACGATCATAGGAAACAGACCGGGTGAATTCGTTGCGGACAGAAATAACATCACAAGAGTCTGGATGGACCATGCGTTCTGGCCGTTTGTTACAACAAAGTTTTATATGGACCAGACCGGAGATCTCGAAGTTTTGCTGGAAAAAGTTCCGTATTTTAAGGATCTTCAGGCAAAACGCGGAGAAGCGCATGATACGCAGTGGAGAGCGGAAGAAGGCGATAAGCAGCGGACAAAAAGCGGTCAGATCTATTTTGGAAGCGTGCTTGAACATATTCTGCTACAGAATTTATGTGCATTTTTTGATGTGGGAGAGCACAATGAGATGCGCCTGCATGGAGCGGACTGGAACGATGCATTGGATATGGCGTGGGAGCGCGGAGAGAGCGTGGCTTTTACCTGCGCATATGCCGGAAATCTGAAGGATATTGCAAAATATTTAAGAAATCTCGAGCAGAAATGCGGATACAATAAGGTGGAGCTTGCAGAAGAAATGCAGATCCTGCTGACGGGAGGAGACACACTGTTTGAGGATCCGGAGAAAAAGCAAAATCTGTTGAAACAGTATGGTGATCAGTGCATTCATAATATCAGTGGAAAGACAATTTTAGTAAAAATAGAAGAGATCAGCAGAAATCTGGAAGAGAAAGCACAATGGCTGATGGAACATATCAGGACGGATGAGTGGATCAAAGGTGAAGAAGGCGAGGGCTGGTTCAACGGATATTACGATAACCATGGAAACGCGGTGGAAAGATATCAGAAGGATCAGATCCGCATGATGCTGACGGGACAGGTGTTCGCGATCATGAGCGGAACCGCGGATGCAAAACAGATAAAAGAGATATGCAAAAGCGCGGATCATTATCTGTATGAGAAATCAGCGGGTGGATACCGGCTGAACACGGATTTTAAGGAAGAAAAATTTGACCTTGGAAGAATGTTCGGTTTTGCGTATGGAGAAAAGGAAAATGGAGCGGTATTCTCGCATATGACGGTCATGTATGCGAATGCCTTATATCAGAGAGGATTTGCGAAAGAGGGATATAAAGCATTAAATACACTGTTAGAAGCAGCACAGAACTTTGAAAACAGTAAAATGTATCCGGGCATTCCCGAGTATTTTGATAATCAGGGCAGGGGGCTGTATGCATATCTTACCGGTGCGGCGAGCTGGTATATGCTTACGGTGATCACGGAAATGTTTGGCGTAAAAGGTGAACTGGGTGATCTTACCATTCATCCATCGCTTATGCCGGAACAGTTTGATGATAAAGGAAATGCATCCGTTTATCTGGAATTTGGAAAAAGAAAATTCAAGATACAGATCAAAAATCCGGACAAGGCAGAACCCGGAGCGTACCGGATCAAAAAAGCAGCGTGCGACGATAACAGGCTTGCGCTGTTGGATGAAACAAAAGCATCTTTAGCAAAGAAGCAGATAAACGCATTAAAGCAGGACGAAATCCATCAGATCGTGGTGCTGTTAGAGAAATGTTAAGAAAAAGGTCATGTGATAAGAAATTACCACATGGCCTTATAATATTTGTCGCGATACTTTTTGGGCGTGAGACCGGTAAAACTTTCAAAAGTCTGGATGAAATGACTTTGTGAGGAAAACGCCAGATAATTTGCAATCTCGATCACGGATTTGTCCGAGTAGCGCAAAAGATGCGTTGCCTTCTCAATTTTTTTCTCACGGATATAATCGCTGATCGATACGCCGAGATTCTTCTTGAAGACACGGGAGAGGTAGCTGGAGGAAAGCCCGGTGTAGGACGCAAGCGATTCAATGGTGATGCGTTCTTTGATGTGGCTGTAAATATAATCAACACATTGCATGACTGGTTTGGAAAGGATCGAACTTTTTTTTTGCAGGATCATTTTTCCGGTAAAATCTTTGACCATAATGTGGTGCAGATCCGCAACCTGACGGACTGAAGTGCAGGCGTCCATTTTTAAAATATAAAAATCGCTTAAACGGTAGGCCTGTTCCGGTTCGAGTCCGCCGTCGATGCAGTATCTTGTGAGCAGGGCAGCAGTGACAACAAAATGATATTTCAGGTTTGTGAGTGAATTTCTGGAAAGAACACCGGTGCCCTCCATATGGAGAAAGGCATCTTCATTACAGTTTTTTATAACAGCATCCATATCGCCTGTTTTGACGGCATTGTAAAAGGAATACTCTACATTGGGGGAGCGGTGTTTGGTTTCGGATTCACTGTTTTTCAATTCAGCGTTATACCATTCTTTGGAAAGTGACATATCTGATATCTCCGTAAATCTTTTAATATTCACTATTATGGCACAAAAGTTTTCGTCTGGCAAATGAAATCAAGAACATGAATTTGATATTTTGTCTGGAATTATAATATATCGTTTTCCCGGAAGGTGTTATATTTTCATTAAACAAAGACAAGATGCAACAAGCATCTGAAAAAAGGAGGAAATTGTTTCATGAAAAAGAAGGTAATTACAGGCCTGTTAGCATTAACGATGGCAGCAGGAACACTGGCTGGATGTGGCAGTACCGCAAGCTCAGGCAACAGCAGTGCAGGGGGAACAGAAACAGCATCCGCTTCAGGCGGAGATGAAGGGAAGGTTATCAATATCTATTCCTGGAACGATGAATTTCGTGAACGTCTGGAAGCCGTTTATCCGGAAGTGGAAGAAACATCGAAAGATGGAACCGTAACAACATTAAAGGACGGAACAGAAATCCACTGGATCATCAATCCAAATCAGGATGGTGTATACCAACAGAAGCTGGATGAGGCATTGTTAAAACAGGCAGACGCTTCTGCGGATGACAAGATAGATATTTTCCTTTCTGAGACGGACTATGTATTCAAGTATACAGATAAGGATGCGGATGTAGCAATGCCGCTTAAAGATCTTGGAATCGATCCGGATAAAGATCTGGCTGACCAGTATGATTTTACCAGAACGACAGCATCGGATTCTGATGGTGTACAGAGAGGATCTACCTGGCAGTGCTGCCCGGGACTTTTGGTATATCGCCGTGATATTGCACAGGATGTATTTGGAACCGATGATCCGGCAGCAGTAGGTGAAAAGGTAAAAGACTGGGATACATTAAAGGCAACAGCAGAAGAATTAAAGGCAAAAGGTTATTATACATTTGCTTCCTATGCGGATACTTTCCGCCTTTACGGAAACAGCATTTCTGAATCCTGGGTTCAGCCGGGAGATACAACCGTAAAGGTTGATCCTCAGATCATGAACTGGATTGATAATTCCAAAGAATGGTTAGATGCCGGTTATCTGAATCCGACCGTAAAAGGACAGTGGAATGATGACTGGAACAAGGCGATGAGTTCACAGTCAAACGTATTTGCGTTCCTTTTACCGGCATGGGGAATTGATTTCGTGTTAAATCCGAACTGGGATGGCGATGCAGGAGCATGGGCAGTTACCAATCCGCCACAGGAATATAACTGGGGTGGTTCTTATATCCATGCGGCAACTGGAACCGATAATCCGGAACACGCAAAGGATATTATCCTTGCGATGACTGCAGACAAAGATAATCTGTTAAAGATTTCAAAGGACTACTCTGATTTTACCAATACGAAGAGCGGTATGCAGGAAGCAGCTACGGACGACGCAAACTTCTCATCAGAATTCCTTGGTGGACAGAACGCGTTCCAGTATTTCGCACCGGTTGCAGAAAATATCAAGATTGCTCCGCTTTCCGCTTACGATCAGGGATGTGTGGAACTGATCCAGAACTCCTTTAGCGATTACTTCCAGGGAGAAGTCGATTTTGACAAGGCAAAAGCAAACTTTGAAACTGCGATCAAAGAACGTTATCCGGATATCACACAGGTTGAATGGCCGGAATAAAAAATAAGTAAAATACAGGCGGCGGGCGGAGAAATAAAGCTCCGCCGCTGCGAAATGTGAAATGGAAAGGGTGATATATCATGAAAAAAAGGCGGAAAAGTCTTAGTTATGCCAAATGGGGATATCTGTTTATTCTTCCTTTTTTTATAACATATTTTATTTTTTCACTGATTCCAATGATCGATACGGTTCGATACAGCTTTTTTGAATATTACCGGTCAGGAATCAAGGAAATAGGACCTAATTTTATCGGACTTGAAAATTATATCAGTCTGCTTCAGTCTGATATGGTGAAATACGGGGAGAATACATTGATTCTGTGGCTGATTGGATTTATTCCGCAGATTGTGATAGCACTGATCCTGGCAGCCTGGTTTACGGATGTTCGTTTGAAGATCCGTGGAAAACAGTTTTTTAAGGTGGTTATTTACCTCCCAAACCTGATCATGGCGTCCGCATTTGCGCTGTTATTTTTTACACTGTTTTCAACAAACGGCCCAATCAATTCGATTCTGATGTCGATTGGAATTACAAAAAGTCCGATTGATTTTATGGGTTCCGTATTGGGCACCAGATCCCTGATCGGGTTAATGAACTTCCTGATGTGGTTTGGCAATACAACCATCATGCTGATGGCGGCGATCATGGGAATCAGTATGGATGTTTTTGAAGCATCTGACCTCGATGGATGTAACAGCATACAGAGATTCTTTTACATTACATTACCGATGATCCGTCCAATCCTTGCCTATACACTGATCACATCGATCATCGGCGGACTGCAGATGTTTGATGTGCCGCAGATACTGACCAATGGTCAGGGAAATCCGGATCGTACTTCCATGACACTGATCATGTTTTTGAACAGCCATTTGAAGAGTAAGAATTACGGAATGGCGGGTGCGTTGTCTGTTTATCTGTTTATCATAAGTGGTATTCTGTGCTTTATTGTGTACAGAATGACGAATGATAATGATCCGGATGGATCGAAGGCAGCAGCAAAAAAAAGAGCAAGGGAAGAAAGAAGAAAGGGGAAAAGATAATGAAAAAATATGGAAAAATTGTGCGTACAGCTATTGCGTATGCAGTACTTATCATTCTGACGTTCCTCTGTCTGTTTTTCTTTTATGTACTGATCATAAACGCGACACGGTCGCATGCAGAGCTGCAGAAAGGATTTTCCGCTCTTCCGGGTACACATTTTCTTGAAAATTTAAAGAATGTGGCAAATGACGGAAGCTTCCCAATGTTTCGCGGAATTTTCAACAGTTTGCTGGTATCAACCTGCTCTGCAGCGCTTTGTACTTACTTCTCATCGTTAACGGCATATGGTCTGTATGCATACCAGTTTAAGGCAAGAAAAGCGGCATTTACATTTATTATGGCTATCCTGGTTATGCCGACACAGGTTACGGCAATGGGATTCCTTCGTTTAGTGACAAAGATGGGACTGTACGATACATTGTGGCCGCTTATCATCCCATCGATCGCTTCACCGGCAGTTTTCTACTTTATGTATAGTTATCTTCAGTCCTCATTGCCACTGTCCCTGGTTGAGGCGGCACGAATAGATGGTTCCGGGGAATTCCGGACGTTTAATAAGATCGTAATGCCGATCATGAAACCGGCAGTTGCGGTTCAGGCAATTTTTACATTTGTTGGTTCCTGGAACAATTACTTCGTTCCGGCGCTCATTATCCAGTCCAAAGACAAGATGACAGTTCCAATCCTGATCGCGACACTCCGTGGTGCGGATTATATGAATTTTGATATGGGAAAGGTGTATATGATGATCATGGTAGCGATCGTGCCGATCATTATTATGTATCTTCTTCTTTCAAAATATATCATCGCAGGCGTGACTCTTGGTGGAGTAAAAGAATAAAAGATATCATATATTTAGGTGCATGGCTTTTAGGTACAAAGAGTCATGCACTTTTTATTTTACGAAATTGCAAAACATTATAGAAAACACCGCAAAAACGTGATACTATGTAGGAAAGAAAGATAGAAATGAAACAGAAATGCAGAAACAAGGAGGGACTGCTATGCAGTTATTAACATTTATGCTCGGGGAGGTAAAATACGGGATCCCGATCGAGCATGTTCAGTCCATAGAGGAACGGGTACAGGTAGTAGGAATTCCGAAGACGTTGCCATGTGTAAAGGGGATTATGAATCTGCACGGAAATATCATACCAATCTACAGTCTTGCAGAGAAATTTGGTTATCGGAGAGAGAATATCCAGAACATCGTTGTCGTGGATGTGAACGGCATGGCGATCGGATTCGAGGTTACCAAAGTCGATGAGATCCTCGAAGTGGGAAATGACCATGTACAGCCGATGCCTCAGATGATCAGCAACAGTGAGAAATTCATGACCAATGTGGCGGATTATGACAAAAAGCTGATCGTGCTTTTGAATGTGGACGAGCTGCTCGAGACCGATGAACAGAATAACATCAAGGAACTGTTAAAAGAAGAGAAAACGCCGGCGTAGGCGGCAGACAGATCTAAAGGAGAGGTGACTGATCTATGCCACGTTTCATCTTTTTTAAGGGACTTTATTCCACGCTTGACCTGTATACGGATGAGATGTTAAGGATCTGCAGGGAGCGTGGCTACGACTCGTTTGTTTTGCATACGACGCAGGGAGAAGATGCTTCCTGTATGCACATCAGCGAGGAACAGGAGAAAGAAGAGCGCAAGGAACTGCTTCGCTTTTTGAAAGAGCCTGTCACGGCGGCGGTCGGATTCGGAAATATGGGATTGCGTTATGAAATGGATGGAATCGGAAACATCTGGGATGCTTTTGCGGTACCCTATATTGATGTTATGATGGACCATCCGTTTCATTTTTCCGGTATTTTCCGGTATGCGGCAAAACAGACGGCATTGCTTTGCCCGGATCGCAATCATGTGAACTATATCCGGCGATTTTTCCCGGAGATCGCGTGCGCGGATTTCCTGCCGCATGCGGGGATCGAGCTGCCCGGAGAGAAAAAGCCGATCCGGGAGCGTGGCATAGAAGTGCTCTATGCAGGAGGGCTTTCCCGTGGGGTGGTCGGTCATATGGTGCCGGATCTGAACGAATTTGCCGATTTTGACGCAGACCGGCTGACCAGAGAGGTGCTTGACGATCTTCTTCATCATCCAAAGAAGACAACGGAAGCCGCGATCGAGGAATATCTAAATAGGATCGGTATACATTACCCGGATGAGACCTTACGCGAAGTTATAAGGAAACTGCGTTTTTTAGATTCCTATATTACGTCCTTTTTCCGGGAAATGACAGTGAAACTTCTGGTGGAAAACGGCGTAAAGGTGACACTCTACGGCGCGGGATGGGATGTATGCGACTGGATCGATCATTCTAACCTGGATTACCGGGGTGTGGTTCCGGCGCAGGAGATCCCAAAACTCATGACGGACGCGAAGATCGTATTAAACACCATGACCTGGTTTAAGGACGGATCCCACGACCGGGTATTTAATGGGATGCTCGCGCGGGCAGTGGTTGTGACGGACACGTCCGGCTACATGAAAGAGGAATTTACGGATGGCAGAGAACTGGTATTCTTTGAGCTGGATCAGTTGATGAAGCTGCCGGAGCGGGTAAAAGAACTGATCGGGGATGAGGCGGCGATGCAGCAGATTGCGGACTGCGGTTATGCGGCGGCGTCAGAGCATCACCGGATGGAGAACCGGTTTGATGAGATGTTGCGCATCATATCCTGAGGCAGTTTATCAGGAAATAATGGAACAAAAATACATGATATATTAGGAGGATTTTACATGGGATACACAGCAGCAGAAACAAGATATGATACGATGCAGTATCACCGCACCGGAAAAAGCGGGCTTTTACTTCCGGTGCTTTCGCTCGGGTTCTGGCACAATTTCGGGACAAGGGACAATTACGACAACATGAAGCAGATGTGCTTTACAGCATTTGACAACGGGATCACGCATTTTGACCTTGCGAACAATTACGGACCGGAATACGGAAGCGCGGAGACAAATCTTGGAAAGATTTTAAAGGAAGAATTTTCGGCTTACCGGGATGAACTCATCATCAGTACCAAAGCGGGATTTGATATGTGGCCGGGACCGTATGGGGATCACGGCAGCAGAAAATATCTGATCGCGAGTCTGGATCAGAGCCTGAAGCGGATGGGGCTCGAGTACGTGGACATTTTCTATCATCACAGAATGGATCCGGATACGCCGCTCGAAGAAACGATGCTCGCGCTCGACCAGATCGTGCGGAGCGGAAAAGCACTCTATGTCGGGCTTTCCAATTATGATGGAGAGACGATGACACGGGCATGCGCGATCTTAAAAGATCTGAAGTGTCCGTTTGTGATCAATCAGAACAGCTACAACATCTTTAACCGTACGATCGAGGAGAACGGGCTAAAGCGCGCGGCTGTGCGGGAAGGAAAAGGGATCATCTCGTTTTCTCCGCTTGCGCAGGGCATGCTGACCGATAAATATCTGCACGGGATCCCGGAGGACAGCCGTATCCGCAGGGATGGAAGATTTTTGCATGCGACGGATCTGACCGAGGAGCGGCTTGCGCAGATTCGGGCGTTGAATGACATGGCGCTTGCGCGTGGACAGAGTCTGGCGCAGATGGCATTGAGCTGGATCTTAAAAGACGGCGAGGTGACTTCAGTGCTGATCGGAGCATCCAGACCGGCGCAGATTCTGGACAACTTAAAGATCATCGGCGCGCCGGGCTTTACGAACGAAGAACTGCAAAAGATCGATGAGATCTGCGGTGTGAAGCGGGCGTAAGTAAAAAAGCAGGATCAGTTTTCGCAGTGATGCGTGGTGAGGTAATTTAAAAAGAGCTTCGCAAGCGCGGAGAGATAATGATTTTCGTGGTATACAAGGCAGATGCGGGATGCAAGTTCCGCGTCTGCTATTTTTTTGCAGACAGTGTCCGGTTTTCGGATCAGGGAGACGGCGGATCTCGGGACAATGCCGATCCCAAGCCCGGCGTCCGCCCAGTGCAGCGTCGTCCTTGCGTCCTCGTTTTTGCAGAAGATCTGACAGGAGAGCTGCTGCTTGGAAAACGCAGAGAGGATCATATCCTCCCAGCGGCGGTACAGGATGAGAGGCTTGTCTGCAAGCGCGGACAGCGGGATCTCGTCCGAAGAAGATGAAAAAAAGCGTTCATTTCCAACTGCCATCATGGGTTCTGTGCGCAGCGGGATGACGTGCATATCGTTCGTGGAAAACGGGGAGCGCACGATCGCGAGTTCAATCGTGTGGTTTTTTAACTGCTCGATCTGTTCATAAGTGTTCCCTTCAAAGATCTCATAGTGGATATCCGGGTATTCTTTGTTCAGATCGACGATCCACGCATTTAACAGAGTGCTACCGACCGAGGATACCGCGCCGAGCCGCAGCGTACCGGCGGTCTGATTCTTCAGATCGGAGATCTCCTGCACGGTGATCGCGGAGAGTTCAAGCAGGGAGAGCGCGCGGTTGTATAAAAGCAGCCCGGCCTCCGTCAGTTCAACCTCCCTCGCACCACGCTCGAACAGCACGCAGCCAAGCTCTTCCTCTAAATGCTTTAACTGGATACTGAGCGGCGGCTGTGAGATATGCAGCGCCTTTGCGGCTTTGGAGATATTTCCTTCTTTTGCGACTGTGGCAAAATACTGTAATTGTTTCAAATCCATGCGATCACCAACCCATATATAAAAACTATAATACATATACAAATGAAATATTATTGATATGGATTATTATATGCTATAATAGCAGCAGCGACAAGAGACTAAATTGTTTTCAAATATGGAAGAATGAAAAAGCAGGAGGTTATTGTGAAAAAAGTATTAGCCTATTTAAAAGGGTACAAAAAAGAATGTATCTGCGCGCCGCTTTTTAAAATGCTTGAAGCGACGTTTGAACTTTTTGTGCCGCTCGTTATGGCGGCAGTGATCGATACCGGTATCGGAAACGGTGACAAGGGATACGTCATCCGGATGTGCCTGATTTTGATCACACTCGGGATCATCGGTCTGGTCTGCTCGATCACGGCGCAGTATTTCGCGGCGAAGGCGGCGGTCGGATTTTCCACCGGACTGCGTCACGCGCTGTTTTCCCACATCCAGAGCCTTTCCTTTACGGAGATGGATACGGTGGGAACCTCAACGCTCATCACCCGTATGACCAGTGATGTCAATCAGGCACAGAACGGCGTCAATATGTTTTTGCGTCTGTTCCTCCGCTCCCCGTTTATCGTCTTTGGCGCAATGGTCATGGCGTTTACGATCGACTGGAAAGCGGCGATGATCTTCGTGGTGACGATCCCGGTGCTGGCGGTCGTGGTATTCGGCATTATGGCGATATCCATGCCGCTTTATAAGAGAGTCCAGGAAAAACTGGATGCGGTGCTCGGGATCACGAGAGAAAATCTGACCGGAGCGCGTGTGATCCGCGCGTTTAATAAAGAACATTCTGAAATCGAAAATTTCAGGGAGCGGAACGAGGGACTTACGGCGGCACAGCTGTTTGTCGGGAAGATTTCCGCACTGATGAACCCGGTGACCTACATTATCATCAATGTGGCGACGGTAGTTCTGATCTACACCGGGGCGGTCCGGGTGGATACCGGCGTGATCACACAGGGTGAAGTCGTTGCGCTCGTCAATTATATGTCACAGATCTTAGTCGAACTCATCAAACTCGCGAATCTGATCGTGACACTGACAAAGGCGGGAGCCTGCATGAACCGTATCGCCGGCGTGCTGGATATGGAGTCTACAATGGAGTTCCCGGAACATGCGGCAGGAAGCATGGAAGGCGAGCTTGCAGTGGAATTTAAAAATGTCGGATTAAGCTATGCGGGAGCCGGTGCGGAATCCCTATGCGACATCGATTTTTCCGTGAAAAAAGGACAGACGATCGGAGTCATTGGCGGAACCGGATCCGGAAAGACCAGTCTGGTACATCTGATCCCGCGTTTCTATGATGCGACCAGAGGAAGTGTACTTGTTGATGGAAAGGATGTAAAAACATATACAAAAGAAGAAATTCGCGACAAAGTCGGTATCGTTATGCAAAAAGCGGTGCTGTTTAAGGGAACGATCCGTGAGAATTTAAGATGGGGCAAACGGGACGCGACCGAGGCGGAGATGTGGGAAGCACTCACCATTTCCCAGTCCAAAGAATTTGTAGAGAAAAAAGATGGCGGACTGGATGCGGAGATCGAACAGGGCGGAAGAAATCTTTCCGGTGGACAGAAACAGCGTCTTACGATCGCAAGAGCGCTGATGAAAAAGCCGGAAATCCTGATTTTAGATGACAGCGCGTCCGCACTTGACTTTGCGACAGACGCGGCGCTCCGCAAAGCCATCCGTGAGATGAAAGAAAGACCGACGGTATTTATCGTGACGCAGCGCGCGTCCTCGATCCTTTACGCGGATGAGATCGTTGTTTTGGATGACGGTGCGATCGCCGGTATCGGTACGCATGAGGAACTGCTGAAAAACTGTGAAGTTTATCAGGAGATCTATTATTCCCAGTTTGAAAAGGAGGAGAAACGTGATGCTTAGAAAAATGGATGACAGCCAGTGGGCAACCTTAAAAAAAGTCATGAAGTATCTGAAAAAGTATCGGATCTATCTGATCTGCTCCATCCTTCTCGCAGCAGTGACCGTGATATCCACACTTTATATTCCGATCCTGACCGGAGACGCGGTGGATCATATCATCGCGAAAGGCAGGGTAGATTTTGCGGGACTGATGCCGATCTTGGAGCGGATGATTGTAGTGATCGCGGTTACGGCGGTCGCGCAGTGGGTCATGAATGACCTGAACAATAAGATGACCTACAATATCGTGCGGGATGTGCGGAAGGACGCGTTTGATAAGATCGAGATCCTGCCGCTAAAATATATTGATGCTCATTCTTATGGCGAGGTGGTGAGCCGTGTTATCGCTGATGTGGATCAGTTCGCGGACGGACTTCTGATGGGATTTACACAGCTTTTTACAGGTGTGATCACGATCCTCGGAACCCTGATCTTCATGTTGAGCGTCAACGTAAAGATCACGCTTGTGGTAGTGCTGATCACACCGGTGTCCTTCCTTGTGGCGGGATTTATCGCGAAAAGAACCTATTCCATGTTCCAGCTTCAGTCGGTGACCAGAGGGGAACAGACGGCGCTCATTGATGAGATGATTGGAAACCAGAAGGTCGTGCAGGCATTCGGGCAGGAGGATGAGACTTTAGAGCAGTTTGATGAGATCAACGGAAGACTGCAGAAGTATTCTCTCCGCGCGATCTTCTTTTCCTCGATTACGAATCCGTCGACACGTTTTATCAACAGCCTGGTATACACCGGGGTCGGAATCACGGGCGCGATCTCCGCGATCAACGGAAGACTGAGCGTCGGCCAGCTCTCCTGTTTCTTAAGTTACGCCAATCAGTACACCAAGCCGTTCAATGAAATTTCCGGTGTCGTAACGGAATTGCAGAACGCGATCGCCTGCGCCGGACGTATCTTTGAGCTGATCGAGGAGGAGCCGCAGATACCGGAAGCGGAACATGCGGTTTCCTTAAAGGATGTAGACGGAACGGTGGAGCTGTCCCATGTCTATTTTTCGTATGACCCGGACAAAAAGCTGATCGAGGATTTTAATCTTTCCGTAAAGCCGGGACAGCGTGTCGCGATCGTCGGACCGACTGGCTGTGGCAAGACGACCATCATCAATCTGCTGATGCGCTTCTATGATGTCAATGACGGCGCGATCCGTGTCATGGGAGAAGATATCCGGGATGTGACGAGAGAGAGCCTGCGCGCCGGTTATGGAATGGTGCTGCAGGAGACCTGGTTAAAGACGGGTACGATCCGCGAAAATATCGTGATGGGAAAACCGGACGCAACGGACGAGGAAGTGATCGCTGCGGCGAAAGCGTCCCATGCGCACAACTTTATCAAGCGTCTGCCGAACGGCTATGACACTTTTATCACCGAGGACGGTGGAAATCTTTCCCAGGGGCAGAAGCAGCTTTTGTGTATCACGCGTGTAATGCTCTGCCTGCCGCCGATGCTGATCTTGGACGAGGCGACATCATCCATCGATACGCGTACGGAGTTAAAGATCCAGAACGCGTTTGCGACGATGATGAAGGGACGCACGAGTTTTATCGTTGCGCACCGGCTTTCCACGATCCGGGAAGCGGATGTCATTTTGGTCATGCGTGACGGAAATATCATTGAGCAGGGAAATCACAAAGAACTGCTTGAAAAAGGCGGATTTTACGCGAAGCTTTATAACAGTCAGTTTGCGGTATAGATAGGAATTGACATTGGAAAAAGTTTTTATTATAATGTGCTTTGTCACTCGAAAATAAAGCACGAAAACCGTCTGGAGCGCGAAGATAATGAGAGAAGAGCTGCAGGAAAATACAATGACAGGAAGCGAGTCGATCATTGAAAAGCAGAAGGAAAAGATCAGACAGCAGAAAGAACAGTTAAAACGGCACGAAGAGACATGGAGAATGTATAACAAGATCGTGTTTACGCTGTGTACACTGCTTGGCTCGGTATTTGCAATCTATGTTGGCGGATGGATCATGTTCGCAAAGTCGATCTTTGGAACTTACGAAGCCTATCTCGCTGGAACTCTGACTGTTTCATATCTGATAAAGGCAGCGATCAAATGTGTGATGGCTGCAACCGCGGCGGGAGCGATCTGGTGCGGTGGTTATATCCTTGGCAGAAAACTGGAACGATAAAGATGATTATATAGATGCAGACATATGCCATGCCTTGTACGGATGCGTACAGGGCAGATTTTTATATTATGGTGAGATACAAAAGAAGAAAGGGGTAAAGATGGAAAAGGAAAGAGATAATTTTTACAAAAAAGTGCTGATCCTGGTTCTACCGATGGCACTTCAGAATCTGATCAATGTCGGGGTGTCCGCAACGGACGTCATGATGCTCGGCGCAGTGGGAGAAAAGGTGCTTTCCGGCTGTTCGCTGGGCGGTCAGGTATTCTGGATCCTAAGCCTGTTTTTATTTGGCGCGGCATCCGGAGGCTCCGTGCTCGTGGCGCAGTACTGGGGCAAACGTGACACAAAGGCGATCGAAAAGATCATGGGGATCGCGATCCTTTTTACCGAGATCGTTGCCGTGCTCTTTATGGTTCTGTCGCTGTTTTTCCCGGAGCAGATCATGGCGGTGTATACCAATGATCCCGAAGTGGCGGCGGAAGGCGTGAAATATATGCAGATCCTCGCGTTTACCTATCCGATCGCGGCATACACGATGACCTACTTAAACCTCTTAAAGAGTGTGGAAAAAGTCGTGATCTCCACCGTGGTCTATGCAAGTTCGCTGGGACTGAATGTGATCGTAAACGCCATTTTTATCTACGGACTGTTTGGCGCGCCGGCACTCGGCGTGCGGGGAGCCGCAATCGGCACTTTGAGCGCGAGATGCCTGGAGCTTGTGATCGTGATCTTTTACAGCCGATACCGTTGTAAGGAAGTGCGGGTACATCCGGGCATGATCTTCCATCCGGATAAGATCCTTACAAAGGATTTCTTTTATTACGCGTATCCGGTCATCATCAACGAGGTGCTCTGGGGCGTCGGTTACTCCGCAAATACTGCGATCATGGGACGGCTCGGCAGCAGTGCGGTCGCTGCAAATTCCGTGGCGCAGGTCATAAGACAGCTCTCCATGGTCGTCGGTTTTGGCGTTTCAAACGCGGCGGCGATCCTGATCGGAAAAGCGATCGGGGAAAAGCGGGAGGAACTGGCGGAAGATTACGCGAAAAAATTTATCTGGCTGTCGGTGGTCTGCGGCGTTGCGGGCTCACTGGTGGTACTGCTCATCCGGCCGTTTATTGTGGGAATCCTTGGATTTGAAGGGATGAGCGCGGTGTATCTGAGCAATTTTTTAATCATCATGTCCTATTATGTGATCGGTCAGGCATTAAATTCTACGATGGTGGTCGGGATCTTCCGGTCGGGCGGCGATACAAAATTCGGAATGATCCTCGATATGACCAGTATGTGGTGCTGTTCCATCCTTTTGGGCGCGGTCGCGGCATTTGTGTTAAAGCTGCCGGTCACGGCGGTCTATGTGATCCTGCTCAGTGACGAGATCATCAAACTGCCGTTCTGTTTCTTCCGGTACCGCCAGAAAAAATGGCTCAATGACGTCACGCGGTAACACTCCGCAAAAAATAGGGAGCACAAAAGCAAAAACTAAGTATACGAACGGAAAACACCTGTGTTATTTATATGTAAGAAAACACAGGTGTTTTTCTGTTGGAAACAGAAGGAATCATAGCTGAAAAAGGAGAATATGATGATGAAGTTTATAAAGGGAGTTACCTTCGCACCGTTCGTACCGAGCGGATGCCTTGGAACAGAAGAAGCAAAAGAGAGTCTTGTAAAGATGAAGGAGCGCACGGGCGCGGATTTCGTGATCCTCGCGCCGGGAGCAGTGCAGGCGACGCCGATCTCGGAGGAGATTGATTTCCGGTCAGAGAGAACGATGACAGACGCAGAGCTCATCGATACGATCCGTCAGGCAAAAAGCCTCGGGCTTCGCGTGGCGTTAAAGCCGACCGTGAACTGTGCGGACGGAACCTGGCGCGGACATATCCACTTTTTTGATGTGGATGTGCCGTGTGAACCGAAGTGGGGCAACTGGTTTGCGTCCTACACCGCATTTCAGCTGCATTACGCAAAGATCGCGGAGAAAGAAGGCTGTGAGCTTTTTATTGCGGGCTGTGAGATGGTCATGACAGAGATCCGTGAAAAAGAGTGGAGAAAACTGATCGCGGACATCAGAGAAGTATTTCACGGACCGGTGTCCTACAATACCGACAAGTATCAGGAAGGACATGTGAACTGGTGGGACGCGGTGGATGTGATCTCCTCAAGCGGCTATTATCCGGCGGATAACTGGGAAAACCAGCTTGACCGGATCGAGGCAGTCGTAAAGAAATTTGACCGGCCGTTCTTCTTCGCGGAGGCTGGCTGCATGTCAACGGAGGGTTCCGCTGCGGTTCCGAACGACTGGACGGTGCGTGGCGGTCTGGCACTCGAGGAGCAGGCGGACTTTTACCGCGCCATGTTCGCGGCATGCGAAAAGAGAGACTGGGTGTCCGGGTTCGGGCTCTGGTCGTGGAACTGGTGCCTGCCGGAGTGCGCCCGGGCACAGCAGGAAAAAGGATATGAACTCTATGAAAAACCGGCAGAAAAAGTGGTACGGAATTTTTATGAGACGAGAAAATAATATCGATAGTTCATTTTGTGGTAGAAATGAAAACAGGCAAGTGCTATAATAAGTTATATATGTGGATGAGAAAGAGAGGAAAAATTGATTATGGATTACATGAAAGTGTATGAACAGTGGTGTACAGATCCTTATTTTGATGATGAGACCAAAAAGGAACTTCTTGCCATTAAAGATGATAAAGCAGAGATTGAGGACCGCTTTTACCGTCAGTTAGAGTTCGGTACCGGTGGTTTGCGTGGTGTCATTGGCGCAGGTACAAACCGTATGAATATTTATACGGTACGTCAGGCAACACAGGGACTCGCAAATTACATTATTTCCCAGAACGGACAGAGCAAGGGCGTTGCGATCGCATACGATTCCCGTATCATGTCCAAAGAATTCGCAGATGAGGCAGCACTTTGCCTGAACGCAAACGGAATCAAGGCATACGTTTTCCCGAGCCTTCGTCCGACACCGGAATTATCCTTCTCCGTGCGTGAACTTCACTGCATTTCCGGTATTGTAATCACAGCGAGCCACAACCCGAGAGAATACAACGGATATAAAGTATACTGGGAGGACGGCGCACAGATCACACCGCCTCACGACAAGAACATCCTTGCGGAAGTTGCGAAAGTAACCGAGTTTTCCGCAGTTAAGACCATGGACAAAGACGAAGCTGTAAAAGCAGGTCTTTACAATGTGATCGGCGAAGACATCGATGACAAGTACATGGAACAGTTAAAGAAACAGAGTATCCATCCGGACATCATCAAAAAGATGGCAAAAGACATCAAGATCGTTTACACACCGCTTCATGGAACCGGAAATCTGCCGGTACGCCGCGTGTTAAAAGAGCTTGGCTTTGAGAAAGTCATCGTAGTACCGGAACAGGAAAAACCGGACGGCAATTTCCCGACCGTTTCTTATCCGAACCCGGAAAGCCCGGCTGCATGGGAACTCGCACTTGCACTTGCAAAGAAGGAAGACGCGGATATCGTGCTTGCAACTGACCCGGATGCTGACCGTCTTGGTGTATACTGCAAGGATACAAAGACCGGAGAATATGTAAGCTTTACCGGAAATATGTCCGGAATGCTGATCGCGGAGTACATTCTTCGTGAGCGCAAAGCAACCGGAACCATGCCGGAGAATCCTGCACTGGTAGAGACCATCGTTACCACAGATATGGCAAAGGTGATCGCTGCGGATTACGGCGTAAAACTGATCGAGGTACTGACCGGATTTAAATATATCGGAGAGCAGATCCGCCTTTTCGAGAAAAATCATACATACAACTATGTATTTGGTCTGGAAGAAAGCTATGGCTGCCTTGCCGGAACATACGCAAGAGACAAAGATGCCTGCGTTGCAGTTATGATGCTCTGCGAAGTTGCTTCTTACTACAAATCACAGGGTAAGACACTCTGGGATGCAATGGTAGATATGTACGAGAAATACGGTTACTTCAAGGAAGGTCTTGAGACACTTACCTTAAAGGGTATCGATGGAGCAGAACAGATCCAGAATATCATGACCGATATGAGAAACAATCCTCCGAAAGAACTTGGCGGATACAAGGTTGTTGCCGTACGCGACTACAAGGAAGACACCAGAAAAGATCTTGCGACCGGAGAGGTTACAAAGACCGGACTTCCGACTTCCAACGTACTGTACTATGAACTGACCGACAACGCATGGTGCTGCGTAAGACCGTCCGGTACAGAACCGAAGATCAAATTCTACTTTGGTGTTAAGGGAACATCTCTTGCAGACGCAGAAAAGAAATTAGAAGCGGTAAGAGAAGATATGTTAAAAGCTGCAAAAGCAGAATAAAGACAGAGAACAGAACGAAATAACAGGGAGAGGGCTGCTGCGTAAGTAGAAATACTTGGCGGCAGCCTCTGTTTTTCGGAAGAGAAAAGGAGAAACTATGCGGGAGAAAAGAAAGAACTGGAATCCGGTGCTTGTGTTCATTCTGGGAGTGGCGATCGCAGCCGGATTTCTGCTTGTCATGGATGGGGCGACCTTCCTCGCAAGCTGGTTTATGATACTGCCGGGCTACGGAATGACAGTGGTCTCAGAGCTTACGGCGAGCGTTTATATTCTGATCGTGCTGCTCGCGCTTGGCTATATCGGAGTATTTGCAAAAATGGGTGAAGGTCTTCTGACCGGATTTTATATTGGCGGCTTTATGACCGCGTACTGCATCTATGAGATCATCGGACAGTTTTATCTTCAGAGTATGTCAGGAGACGGACAGGTACAGCCGGCGGTACAGATCTTTTTATTTGCGGTTGCGATGTTTTTGATCGGATTTAATGAAGAGCTGGTATTCCGTGGGATTATCTTAAACCTGTTTTTAGATAAATTCGGGAACAGCAAAAAGGGGATCGCCACGGCGACAGTGCTTAGCAGTGTGATCTTCGGCGCGGTGCATCTGACAAATATCTTTTCCGGTGTTTCGGTGGCAAGTGCTCTGGTGCAGGCGATCCAGGCGGCAGTTTTAGGCGGACTGCTCGCAGCGATCTATCTGCGGAGCGGAAATATCTGGATCGTGATCGTGGCACATGCGCTTACGGATTTCGCGTCAATGCTTTCGAGCGGCATTTATGGAATGGGCGATGCGATCGACAGTATCAACCAGCTGTCGTGGCTCAATTTTATCACGGTTCCGATCTTTTTGATCCCGACACTTGTCCTTTTCCGGAAAAGCAAGCTTCAGGAGCTGGAGGATAAGAGAAACGGGATTGTTGTGATCCCGTCGCAGAAATCATGTGAGCATACAGCGATCGTGTCACTGATCCTCGGAATGATCGGGATCATGATGGGATGCGCCGGATATGGTCTTGCGTTTGGTGTCGTTGGATTGCTCGGATCCTATACCGCATGGAAAGAGAGCCGCAAGAAAAACGGAATCCTGATCGCGGCATTTATAACCTCGGGCGCGGCGATCGTGATCTCGTTTATCGCGTGTATCTTTATGCTGGGCATTATGCCGCAGGTGTCAGACATGAGTGATCTGATGCGCGGTTTTCAATAAGAAATACCGGGAAAGGAGAGGCATATGGGAAATGAAGTAAACAAATGTATGGGAGTAGAAAAACTGACGGATAACCGTTTCCTCAATCTTTATCACATTGACGCGCGTTCCGCGAGCGGACAGCCGTTTGACTACTATTTCGCGTCACGCAACGACGCGGATAACATCAAGATAAAGACAAAGGAAGTAAGACCTGAAGGGATCGTGATCTACCCGGTCTTAAAAGATGAGCCGGACAAGGTCGTGATGATACGGCAGTACCGTTATCCGCTCGATGCGTATATCTATGAATTTCCTGCCGGATGTATCGATCCGGGCGAGACAAAGGAAATGACGGCGGTGCGCGAGATGAAAGAGGAGACCGGGCTCGACTTTACGGTCTATGAGGGTGGAAATGACAGCCTGCGCAACCCGTTTTTTATCGGACCCGGCTTTACCGATGAGACGGGTGCGTCGGGATTTGGCTATGCTTCCGGAACCGTGGCTGACACGCAGAGAGAAGATACGGAGACGCTTGAGGTGATATTTGTAGACAAAAAAGAGGCGAGACGGATCCTCAAGGAAGAGCGGGTCTGCCTGCGTGCCGCGTACCTTTTAATGCAGTTTTTACAGATGGATGCGTCCGCACCGTTTGCGTTTCTGGATGTTTAAGTTAATTTAAGCAGTTTTATCGCAAAAAGTGAGAAAATTATAAGCAAAAATTAAGTATACGAAAGCAAGAACCTGTGCTATGTTAGTAACACTGAAAAAGCGGAAATAAGGAGGAGAAGGAAATGGCAGTTGTTTACCATGAAAAAGAGCGCATTTTCAAACTGGACACACCGAATACGAGTTATATCATCGGTATCGTGGACGAAGAAAATTTTGTCGGACATGTGTATTACGGAAAAAAATTAAAGGATCACAATGTCGGTTATCTGATGGGAACGGAGGAAGCACCGTTTGTTCCGTCAAAGAACAACAGAGACCGTGTGTCTTTCCTGGACAGTTTTCCGATGGAGTATCCGTGCAGCGGACTTGGGGATTACCGTGGAAGCTGTTTTGAGGTACGGACAGCGGGCGGACACAACGCAGTATCCCTGTCTTATGTATCACACAGGATCTATGCCGGAAAACCGAAGCTTTCCGGACTTCCGGCGACCTTCGCGAAGGAAGGGGAATGTGATACCTTAGAGCTTCTCTGCGAAGATAAGGTACTTGGACTTCAGGTCGTTTTGATCTACTCCGCGTTTAAAGATGTAGATGTCATTGCAAGAAGCGTAAAGATCATCAACAAGGGCAGTGAGGCAGTTTATCTGACCAAAGCACTTTCCTGCTGTGTCGATATGAACAATCAGGATTTTGAACTGCTCACGATGCACGGTTCCTGGGCGAGAGAGCGTATGATCGAGTACCGTAAGGTCGGACATGGCTATCAGGGCGTGGAATCTTTCCGTGGAGAATCCAGTCATCAGGATCATCCGTTTATGGCGCTGAAACAGAAGAACGCAACGCAGGAGAGCGGCAGTGTCTACGGATTCCATTTTGTATATTCCGGAAACTTCATCGGACAGGTGGAATTAAACCAGTTCGATATGGTGCGTGCAGTGATGGGAATCCATCCGGAGAACTTCTGCTGGAAACTGGAGCAGAACGCAGAATTCCAGACACCGGAAGTTGTCATGGTCTATACCGAGGACGGTCTGGACGGCATGACACACAACTATCATGAGTTGTACCGCAATCATCTGATCCGCAGTGAGTATAAGAACAAGAAGCGCCCGATTCTCATCAACAACTGGGAAGCAACTTACTTCGATTTCAATACCGAAAAACTGCTTGCGATCGCAAAGACAGCGGCAGAGCACGGCATCGAGATGTTAGTTATGGATGATGGCTGGTTTGGCCACCGAAACGATGACAATACCAGTCTTGGTGACTGGGAAGTCAACGAGACAAAGATCACCGGAGGCTTAAAGGCACTCGTAGACGAAGTGAATAAGCTCGGCCTGAAATTCGGTATCTGGTTTGAGCCGGAGATGATATCACCGGATTCCAATCTCTATAAGGAGCATCCGGACTGGGCACTTCAGATTCCGGGACGTGTCGGATCTCTCTGCCGTAACCAGTATGTGCTGGATCTGACCAGAGAAGATGTCAGAGAGCACACGTATGAGAGCATTGCGAAGATCTTACGCAGCGCAAACATCGAGTATGTAAAATGGGATATGAACCGCCAGCTTACCGATATCGGAAGCTTCGAACTGCCGGCAGACCGTCAGGGCGAGATCTATCACCGTTATGTGCTTGCGGTTTATGAATTACAGGAGCGTCTGATGCAGGAATTCCCGCATCTGCTTTTGGAGAACTGCTCCGGCGGCGGAGCGCGTTTTGATCCGGGTATGTTATATTACAGCCCGCAGATCTGGTGCTCGGATGATACCGATGCGGTAGAGCGATTAAAGATCCAGGAAGGTACGGCACTCGTATATCCGCTTTCCACGATGGGCGCGCATGTATCTGACTGCCCGAACCACACCGTTGGCAGAAGCACACCGTTTGAGACCAGAGGCTATGTGGCACTGGCTGGTACATTTGGTTACGAACTTGATATCACAAAGATCTCCGAGGAAGACAGAAAGATGATCCCGGAACAGGTAAAGATGTATCATACCTACAACGATCTGGTGCGTGAGGGCGATTACTACCGTATCGCGTCTTACCGTGAGAATCATTACTTTGACTGCTATGAAGTGGTTGCAAAGGATAAATCAGAAGCGCTTGTTACGTATGTCCAGGTGCTGAACCGTCCGAATTACCACAGCAGAACGATCTGCCTGAAAGGACTTGATCCGGAAAAGCGCTATAAGCTGGAAGGCGCAGAGAATGAACGGGTTTACCTTGGTGATACCCTGATGAATGCGGGAATCCGCGTGGAAAATCTGTGGGGGGATTACAAGGGCAGACTGCTTCACTTTGTAGAGGCATAACGATAAAGACCGTCGAAAAAAGAACGGAAAAAGAGAATGAACGGAATAAAAAAGGGGACTGCACATCTGGCAGTCCTCTTTCTGTTTTTATTTGCATGGATACTTATTTGTAATCAGAAACGTTGCTCTTATCTACTTTTTCAAACGGTACCCAGACGTATTTTCCGTCATCGGTCACGCCGTCCATGGAGCCTACGGATTCTCCGTTGGCAAGATGAGCAGCAGCCTCAACAGCGGCAGTACCCTGTCCTTTTCCGGACTGGTAAACGGTGAATGCCATATCGCCGTTCTCGATCGCTTCACAGCCGTTTGCGGTGGCGTCAATGCCGAGAACCGGAAGCTTGTCAAGGTCGATGTTTTCCTCTTTGCAGGCGTCAATGATACCGAGAGCCATAGAGTCGTTGTTGCAGATGACACAGTCCGGGGTAACACCGGTGTTCAGGAAAACTTTAAAAAGATCCGCTGCGGTGTCCTGATCCCAGTTTGCATAGTCATCAAATACATAGTTGATCGTTTTGCCGCTTGCCTCCAAGGTTTCCTTGGCACCTTTGGTACGGCCGATCGTAGCGGAATGTGCTTTTGGCCCTTTTAAGATAACGACATTGAGTTCGCTCTTGTCAGAAAGCGCATCCAGTACATATTCTGCCTGATACTGACCGGCAACTTTTTCATCGGAGCCGACATAGATATATTTGTCTGCTTCGAGGTATTTTTCGTCCGGGCAGCTGTTGATGAATACAATCGGCAGGTTACCCGCGTTTGCCTTTAAAGCGACTACGGTATCGATGGATACCGGGCTGCAGATGATGGCGTCATAGCCATCGGATTCTGCTGATTTGATAAAAGCGGACTGATTTTCGATTGAGCCCTCCGCATCCTTTACATCCAGCTGAATGCCCTGTTCGGCAGCTGCGGCGGTCGCGCCATCCACGAGTGTCTGGCGGAAATCATCCATCTCATTTAACGAAAGTAATATCTTAACGCCGTTGTTTCCGGAAGAAGCAGACGAGCTGTTTCCGCATCCGGCAAAGGCTGTCAGTGCAAAGATGACGGCAGCCATCAGAATTCCAAGTTTCTTTTTCATGATTCGTTCGCTCCCTTCGAAATTTTGAACATGCTGACCTGATCCGCCAGTTCCTGAGCAGATTCTGTCAGTTCTCTCGCGTCGTTCGCAACGGTCTTGCTGTTGTCCGTGATGTGGTTTGCCTGTTCTACCATGGTATCGGAGGTCGCAAGGATCTCTTCGGAGCTTGCAGCCTGTTCCTCGGAAATTGCGGCTACGTTGCTCGCAACATCATCTACTTTTTCGACTTTTTCAATGACCTGCTGAACCAGACCGCTGACCGCGTCGATGTTGTTGAAGATCGCGTCAAAGGTCTTTAACGCATCCTCAACGAGACGGCTGCTTTCGTTGATATTGCCTGCGCTGTCGTCCGCCTGGGATACTGCGTCTTTTACCAGATCGTTGATCTCGTGGATCAGATTTTCAATATCGCGTACCGAATCGGCACTGGTCTGCGCGAGCTGTCCAATCTCACCGGCAACAACTGCGAATCCCTTGCCGGCTTCTCCGGCTCTGGCAGCTTCGATCGAAGCGTTTAAGGAGAGCAGATTGGTCTGATCGGCGATTCCCGCGATCACGTTGGTGATGTTTGTGATCTCGCTGGAAGCCTTTCCGACTTTGTCGATCGCTTCCTGTAAGTGGAGCACGGAGTCGTTGATGTCGGTCATTGCCGCGCCGACACGCTGCATATCGGATTTGCCCTGGCGGGAAATGGTGACGGTCTCTTTCATCTTGTCATCCACTTCTTCGCTGTTCTTTCTGGTATCGGCAACAACCATCGCAAGAGTGGTTGCGTTCTGGGCGATATCATTGACAGAAAGAGAAAGCTGCTCCACGGTGCTGTTTAATTCCCTCATGGACTGACTCTGCGTGGTGGAAGCGTCAAGCATCTGGTCGGAGACCGTGTTGCTGTTGTCCGCCTGGGAGTGCAGTTTGTCGGATACACTGTAAATAGATGCGATCATACCGCGCATGGTGGAAACGAATTTCTCCACACCGCGTCCCATACGACCGATCTCGTCATTGCTCTTTGTCTTTACTTCCACGGTGAAATCGCCGTCTGTCATCGAGGTGATGATGGAAGTAAGCTCCTTGATCGGGCGGATCGTAAAGTGGATGACACGTTCGATCAAAACAGCCAGGATCAGAACGGAGATCAGACCTACTAAGATCATGTCAGTCCGTACTTTGTTGACATCCTTATAAATAATGGAAGTCGGAATATAGGAAACAAGGATCCAGTCCGTACCGGAAATCTCCGAGAACGCGGTCATGTTTCCGTCGATCTTTGTCAGAGAGTAATCGCCGTCAGCGACTTTGGCTCCGACATCCTTTAAAAAGGCATCGCCGGAATCACTCAGTTTGGTTGAGATCATCGAGCTGTCGCGGTGCGCAAGGATGGAGCCGTCTTTCGGGTTCACGAGAAACGCCTGGGCATCATCCATCTCGATGAAGCTGTTTACGATGATACTGATACGGTCCAAAGACAGATCCGCGGAAATTACCTTTAAGGTATCGGAACCGTCATTTAAAATACCGGAAGCACTGATAACGGCATCTCCGTCTTCGTTGGTGTAGGCATCGGTAAATTCCATGTTGACACGGGTCAGACCGTCTTTATACCACTCGGAAGAAGCCGGATCGCTGTCCTTCTTGGAAGAATCGTCCGCCGTGATGAGTGTACCGTTTTCATCTGCAATATAAAGACCATCCGGGTAATTATCGTTAAAGCCGCAGTAGCCGTTTAAGATCTGCTTTAAGGCGGCATCATCCGGTTTGGTCTGTTCAATCGTCTTTTTGGCTACCTGGAAAGAAGACAGGTTTTCATTTAACCATGCCTCGATCTCGTTCGACTGGTTTTCGATCGAAGAACTGAGCAGGTTTTCCGAGTAAGACGATATGATCGACTTGGAAATAAAATAGGATATTCCGGTCAGCACCAGCACAATGATGATGGTGAGCGGAAGAATCGTTCCAAGAAGTTTGGTCTTAATGGAAAGCATCTTTTCGGGATTCTTTTCATTGGATTGTTTTGGGTTCATTCGTATTCATTCCTCTCTAAAATAATATAGCTTTCTCTGTAAAAATATCATCGGGTCGTTTTTATTATAGGATTTTTGGGGAGAGAATTCAAGGCTGAAATCATTGAATTTGGCGGCGCTGTGGACGATTTTCGATTAGCTGAAATTAGCCCTGTAAAACAAATGTCGATTTGTAATATTGACAAAATCAGGAATTGACTTTAAAATAAAATTAAGTTTAATTAGCTTAAAAAAAGCAAAAAAGTTTTTGAGGGGTGTGCATATGGCGAAAGCAGTAAAGCTGGCAGACATAGCAGTAAAATTGGGAGTTAGCACCGTTACGGTCTCGAAGGCGCTTTCCGGACAGAAGGGCGTCAGCGAGCCGATGCGGGAAAAGATAAAGCAGCTTGCGGATGAGATGGGGTACAAACCACCATCGGCGATGAAGCAGCAGCAGGCAAAGAGTTATAATATCGGTGTGCTGGTATCTGACCGGTATCTGGATAAGTATGATTCGTTTTACTGGAAGATGTATCAGTGTGTGGCGACAAAGGCAGTGCAGAAGGACTGCTTTACAATGCTTGAAGTAGTCACTTATGAGAATGAAATGGATATTACGCTTCCCAAGATCGTTTTGGAACACAAGGTAGACGGTATTGTGATCGTAGGTAAGCTGTCTGGAGAATATCTGAAGGAATTAAAGAAAAGATGCAACATTCCGACGGTATATCTGGATTTCTATGATGAGCATGTGATCGAGGATTCCGTGATCTCAAACAGCTATTACGGTTCCTACCTTCTGACCAATTACCTGTTTGAGCAGGGACACAGAAAGATCGCCTATGTGGGAACGCTTCTTATCACGGCGAGTATCACCGACCGGTATTTCGGATACGCGAAGTCCATGATGGAACATGGTGTACAGATTCCGAAAGAGTGGGTCATCCCGGATCGTGATATGAAATATGGTCTGATCAATTTTGATGGCAAACTTGAGAATTATAAGGATCAGCCGACCGCTTATGTCTGCAACAGTGATCTGACCGCGAGTTTCCTGATCAAAAAGTTAAATGAGCAGGGACTTTCCGTGCCGGAGGATGTGTCGGTCGTCGGATTTGACAATTACCTGTATCCGGGTCTTTGTGAGATCGGGATCACGACCTATGAAGTGGATATGAAAGAGATGGCGAGAAAAGCACTCCATATCCTGATCAAGAAGATGAACGGGGAGCATTACCGTCAGGGCATCTCGATCGTAGAGGGACATATGGTTCACAAAGACAGCGTGAGATCCTTAGAGGGCGGCAGTGAATCAGAGTAAAGCAGTTTGAAAAAAGTATCTTGATTTTATTTCAGAGTTTTGAAATGAGAGAATGGTGCTTTTTGTTTTAGAGAGCCGGATGGCTGGAAAGTAGAAAGGAGAAGGCAAAAAAATGAAGGCAGTAACATTAAATGGGGCATGGAAGTTTGGGGAGTGTGGCAGTGTAGAGCGATATCCGGTCACAGTGCCGGGGACAGTGCTCTCCGGGCTTTTGGACAATGGAAAGATCGAGGATCCGTTTTACCGGGACAACGAGTATCAGACCAGAGAATTATTCTGGAAAGACTATGAATTTATCCGGAAATTTGAGGTGGAGGAAAAGTTTCTCTCGGAGGAAAAGATCCTTCTCGTCTGCGAGGGACTCGATACGCTTGCGGATGTATACATCAATGACACAAAGGTGCTTGCGGCGGACAATATGCACCGTACATGGAAAGTCCCGGTAAAGTCGGTGCTGGTGCGCGGAACCAACCGGATCCGGATCAAATTTGGCTCCGTGCTTAAATTTATTGAAAATTATCCGTACCGGGAAAACCGCGAGATCAGGTATGTTCCCTGCGGCGCGATGAAGGGAAATGAACTGATCCGCAAAGCGCATTCCATGTTTGGCTGGGACTGGGGCCCACAGCTGATCGATGCGGGGATCTTCCGCGATATTTATCTCGAAGCGTACAGCGGGGCAAAGCTGGATGATGTACATATCAGACAGGAGCACGAGGCGGAGCGCGTATGGCTCGATGTGCAGACAAAACTTGACGGAGCGGCAGAGGACGGAGCGCGCATCCGCGTTTCGGTGGAAGGTGAGATCAATACGGAGATCCCGGCGGATGGAGACGGCAGGACAAGACTTTTGCTGGAGCATCCGAAAAAATGGTGGCCGAACGGATACGGAGAACAGAATCTTTACACGGTGACGGTGGAGCTGCTGGCGGAGGACGGCAGTGTGCGTGATGTGGTCAAAAAGAGGATCGGGATTCGGACGCTCACGATTAGTCAGGAGAAAGACCGGTGGGGGCAGGAGTTTGCCTTTATCGTAAACGGCGTGAAGATCTTTACAAAGGGTGGAAATTATATCCCGGAAGACTGCTGTTATACGAGGATCACAAAAGAGCGGCAGGAATATCTCGTGAGATCCTGCGTCCGCGCGAACTTCAACTGCCTGCGTGTCTGGGGCGGCGGCTATTATCCGAACGATGCGTTTTACGATCTGTGCGACGAATACGGACTGATCGTATGGCAGGATCTGATGTACGCCTGCAATGTATATGATGTGACGGACGCGTTCGCGGAAAACATCAGACAGGAGACACTGGATAATGTGAGACGCCTGCGCCATCATGCCTGCCTCGGACTCTGGTGCGGAAATAATGAGATCGAGTCGGCGTGGGATCACTGGGGAGATTTCCAGAAGGAGACACCGTATCTGCGTGCCGATTATGTAAAACAGTTTGAACAGATCCTTCCGCATGCGGTGAGAGAGGCGGATCCGGATACCTTCTACTGGCCGTCTTCCCCGTCTTCCGGCGGCTGCTTTGACGAACCGGATTCGGAAGACCGCGGGGATACGCATTACTGGGATGTATGGCATGGACAGAAACCGTTTTCGGATTACCGGAAATACTTTTTCCGCTTCTGCTCGGAATTCGGCTTCCAGTCCTTCCCTTCCTATAAGACAGTGGAAAGCTTTACGGAGGAGGAAGACCGCAATATCTTCTCGAAAGTCATGGAAAGCCACCAGAAAAATGACGCGGCAAACGGAAAGATGTTATATTATCTCTCCGAAAACTTCCGCTATCCAAAAGATTTTAAGTCCTTGCTCTATGTGACACAGATCTTACAGGCGATGGCAATCAAAAGCGGTGTGGAGCACTGGCGCAGAAACCGTGGCCGCTGTATGGGAACGCTCTACTGGCAGGTCAATGACAACTGGCCGGTGGCATCCTGGGCGAGTATCGATTATTTCGGACGCTGGAAAGCGATGCATTACGCGGCAAAACATTTCTACGCGCAGACGGCGGCGAGCATCTGCCTGGAGGGAGAGACGGCGGGTGTCTATCTGGAAAACGAAACGATGCGCGGGCAGCAGTATGAGGCGAAGCTTGTCTTAAAGACATTAGACCTTGAAGTGCTTGACTGTGTGGAGAAAAAAGGCACGGTAAAAGAGCTCTCCTCCGAACTTCTGATAGAAAAGGACTACGGAGAGCTGTTAAAAGTGAGGGATAAAGAAGAAGTCTTTTTAGAGGCAGTGGTAACACTTTCCGATGGAACCGTGTTAAAGGAGACAGAGATTTTTGTACCGTATAAATATCTGAAACTGAAAAAACCACAGGTGAAAGCCACGGTCACAGAAGAAAAAGACGAATATCGGATCCACCTTTGTGCCGATACGTTTGTGCCATTCCTGGAACTGGATTTCGCGGATGCGGACGCGGTCTTTGGTGATAATTATCTGATGCTCACCGAAAAGAAAGAAACCGTGGTCACATTAAAGAAAGAAGATATCACACAGGGAAGCTTCGCGGATGCGGAGGATCTGAGAAAACGGCTTGTGTGCCGCTCTGTGGCAGATACTTATTAAGGAGGGGGCTTTTCATATGCAGACAATAGAGATCAAAGAAAACGGCATCTATCTTGTGTGGGAGATCGATGAGGAAAATAATTTAAAGCTGCTCCATTTTTCCGCACTGCCGTTTCACCGCGAGGATATCGTGGCGGCAACGACAGAGTACGGATTCCGCTTTGTGGAGATGAATCTTTCGGGATTTGACCGGCCGTATGAGCGGCACGGCAATAAATATATCGTGACAGCGCCGGGCTGCCGGATGAAATATGCGGGGCATACGGATGAGAGGAACGAAAAGGGAAGGCTGCTCAAATTTATCCTGCGCGATGACGTGACGAATGTTTTTGTGGACGCGTATCTGCAGTTTTATGATGGAGATCCGATCGTCCGCATGTGGCAGACGGTGCGGAATGAGGGACATGAACCGCAGACGCTGGAATATCTTTCCTCTTTTAATTATGAGGGCATCGAGAAAGAGGGCGTGCTTCCGAGAGATGAAAAGATGAAGATCTATGTTCCACATAACAGCTGGCAGAGAGAGATGAACTGGAAGTGCTATACCCTGCCGGAGCTTGGCATGGAACTGGTGCAGCCTGTTGAAGACCAGCGGTCTTCCTCCATGATCCGGGTGTCCAATACCGGAAACTGGTCGAGCAAGGAATACCTGCCGATGGCGTATCTGGAAAATACGGAGACGGGAAGCGGTCTGTTTTTCCAGATCGAGCACAACGGTTCGTGGCACTGGGAGATCGGAGACCAGAACGGACATTTGTATCTTGCGGTGAGCGGCCCGAATGAAATCTATTCCCACTGGTACAAAACCTTACAGCCGGGCGACAGCTTCACCGGTGTTCCGGTGGCGGTCGGTGTGACGGCAGACGGATTTGATGACGCGATGAAGACGCTGACGTCCTACCGCAGAAAGATCCGCAGGGTCAACGCGGACAATGAAAAGCTCCCGATCATATTCAATGACTACATGAACTGCCTGTGGGGAAAACCTACGACAGAGGCGGAGTTTCCGCTGATCGATGCCGCGGCGGAGGCAGGATGCGAATATTTCTGCATCGACTGTGGCTGGTATGCGGACGGCGACTGGTGGGACAGCGTCGGAGAGTGGAAAGAGAGCCGCAGGCGTTTCCCGAACGGCGTGCGCGAGGTGACGGATTATATCCGCAAGAAAGGTATGATACCGGGCGTCTGGCTGGAACTGGAAGTGATGGGGATCTGCTGTGAGACAGCGAAAAAAGTTCCGGATGACTGGTTCTTTGTACGCCACGGAAAGCGTGTGTATGACAGAAGCAGATATCAGCTGGATTACCGGAACCCTGCGGTGCGCGACTATGCGGATCAGGTGATCGACCGCCTGGTGCGCGATTACGGCGTCGGCTATATAAAGATGGATTACAATATCGAGCCGGGGATCGGAACGGAATTAAACGCGGACAGTGTGGGAGACGGAATGCTTGCCCATGAGCGCAGTTATCTTTCCTGGCTGGACGGCGTGTTCGCGCGCTATCCGGATCTCATCATAGAAAACTGTTCGAGCGGCGGCATGCGTATCGACTACGCAATGCTTTCCCGTTACAGCATCCAGTCTACGAGCGATCAGGAAAATTATCTGGATTATGCCACGATCGCGGCAAATTCGCCGAGCGGGCTGACACCGGAACAGAGCGCGGTCTGGACTTATCCGATGAACCATGAGGAGCAGGTGCCGGAGGACGCGTTAAAAGAAGAAGTTGTTTTTAACATGGTAAACGCGATGCTGCTGCGTGTGCATCAGAGCGGTCATCTCGCAAAACTGGATGATGCCAGAAAGGAACTGGTGAAAGAGGGGCTTGATCTTTACAAAAAGATCCGGTCAGATATCAAAGACTTTTATCCGTTCTGGCCGCTTGGGCTTTCCTCCTATGCGGATGAATGGGTGAGCCTTGGCATGCGCGGAGAAAAGAAATGCTATCTTGCCGTCTGGCGCAGGGAAGGCACGCAGGAAAGCCGGGTGCTTCCGGTTGCGGGACTGGCAGGCAGAGAAGTGAACGTGCGCTGCATCTATCCTTCTTACGCAAAAGACGCGTATGCGTGGAATGAGCGGACCGGTACGCTCAGTGTAGAACAGAAAAAAGAAAAAACGGCAAGACTTTACGAACTCACATGGTCATAAAGTCCTGCCGGCTGCCTAACCGTTCTGCTCTAACAGATGCTGTCGGTATGCAGTTGGGGTAAATCCGGTCTCACGTTTGAAGAGACCGATGAAATGGTTGGTGTTATCAATTCCGATGGATGAGCCGATCTCATGGACGGGCTCGTCTGTCGTACATAAAAGATCCTTTGCGATATCGATCCTCCTGTGATTTAGATATTGCAGCGGAGATAAGGAAAAATGTTTTGAGAACTCTCTGCAGAGACGATACTTGCTGATCTCAAGCTTCTGCTCGAAATCGGCGAGCGTATAGTTTTCTGCGTAGGAGTAATCGAAGCATTTTTTCATATAAAGAAGATAAGGCGGGATCTTTTCGGCCGGCTCGTCCTCTGCGCGGCGGATGAGAGCGATCTCGGTAAAAATGTCCGTCAGCTATTTTTATTTTAGCGCTGGTTATTTTACTTGCTCAAAACTGCATAATTCTAT
>ERZ1106943.618-NODE-618-length-45004-cov-8.341031_pt1 | contig 45004 bp, 48 predicted proteins | sample MGYA00403671_ERZ1106943 | MGnify/ENA primary metagenome ERZ1106943 (study PRJEB35170, sample SAMEA104062427) | human gut metagenome | biome: human gut; feature: human-associated habitat; material: faeces | place: Denmark | collected 2012-06-14 ...
GAGGATGCTCGGAGGTGAATCAGACAGACAACCGATATAAACTTCTGTACGGGCTTTCATTATTCGAAACCGATGACAGAACTCCACTATACAGTGTCGAGGAAGTGGCTGACTTTCTTCTGACACACGACGGCGGAATTATCACAGAACCGGACGGCGCGGTGCTTCTGGAAGTGGAAGACCGGGAGTTCGTATACTACACCGACTCCGAATACAGGGACGAGCTTATGCGGGAACTGCGCAAAAGCGAAGGCTTTGAAGACCGGTTCGGATACCGTTTTCCCGCCAAGACAAACAAGAAACGAAAAGGACGGTGACAAATGCAGGATTTTGACAGACTGAACAGAATCGCAAAGCGTTTACAGGAACGCTATCCCAGGGGCACACGGATCGTGCTTTTGAGTATGGGAAATGATCCGAACCCAATTCTCCCCGGCACAAGAGGAACGGTGAATGTCGTTGATGACATTGCAACCGTTCACTGCACCTTCGACAACGGTCGGTCGCTCGGCATCGCCTATGGCGAGGACAGCTTCCGCGCACTGACCGCAGAAGAACTTGCCGAGGAATCGGAATGTGAGGATCAGGAACATGTCGGAGGAATGCACCTCTGACGCAAATCAGATATTTGGATATGTTCGCCGGAATCGGAGGCTTCAGATCGGGGCTTTCGCATTACGGCGATTTTTTTGTACCCGTAGGCTATTGCGAAATCGATCCGTATGCAAAGCGAGCCTACGAAGCAATTTACGAACCGAAAGGAGAGATCTATTTTGAAGACGCAAGAGGAATCATCCCCGAAAGCCTGCCGGATATCGACCTTATTTGCGGGGGATTTCCTTGTCAGAGTTTTTCAATCGCTGGAAAGCGAGGGGGCTTTGAAGATGCCCGAGGAACGCTGTTCTTTGAAATCGCTCGGATTGCCCGCGTTAAAAGACCTCACTTTCTGCTCCTTGAAAACGTTCCCGGACTCCTTTCGCATGACGGGGGCTGGACGTTTGCGACCATCCTCGGTACGCTGGATGAACTGGGGTATCATGTCGCATGGCAGGTGCTTAACAGCGCAAATTTCGGAGTTCCCCAATTCCGCAAAAGAGTGCTGCTTGTCTGCTATCTTGGAGAAGAATCCGGAGGCGAAATACTATCTTTCACTCAAGCAAACCCAAAAACTATTGTCAAAAGGTTTGGCGGGCGTCAGGGTGATCGGGTTTACGACGAAAACGGACTGAGCTGTACGCTCACAAGCAGTGCCGGAGGATTTGCCGGAAACACGGGGCTGTACTTCATGGATATGAATACGGAACCGAAGATCACGGAGCTTGCCCGTTGTATTACGGCAAGACAGGATTCCGGTATCAGCAACCATCGCGGTGAACATTCCGGTGTTCTGGAGCTGACGGACGGCCCGCGAGCTTTTCTGACTCCCGACCGTGAGAAAATCCGACAGCGAGGCAGACGCATGAAAGAACCGGACGAACCGATGTTTACGCTGACCGCCCAGGACAGGCACGGCATCTATTATCACGGACGCATCCGCAAGCTGACTCCGCTTGAATGCTGGCGACTGCAAGGCTTTACCGACGAGCAGTTTTTCAGAGCCAGGAACGGTGCAAAGCTCTCGGATGCAAGGCTCTACAAAATGGCGGGAAACGCAGTCAGCGTTCCCGTTATCCGCGAAGTCGGCGGTATCATTAAGCGCGTAAGCGAAAATCATGAAAAGGAGTGTGAGGGTTATGCCGAATCATGTGACAAATAAGCTGTTGTTCCACCCTTGTACGGAAAAACGCTTTAACGAAATCCTTGCGGATCTGCAGAAAGAAGGAGCAGAACCCGGCTCTGTTGATCTCGGCAGGATTATTCCCGAGCCGGAAGGACTCTTCATGGGTGACCTCGGTGTTGAGGAAATGAAAAAGTACAAGGACAACAACTGGTACGACTGGCGCATGAAGCACTGGAATACGAAGTGGAATGCCTATGGATTTGAGCCGCCCACTTTTTCGGGGGATACCGGCACAATGACATTCCGCACAGCGAACTGCTCTCCCTTTCCGGTGATATTCAAACTGTCCCAAAAGTACCCCGATGTTGAAATCGATCTGCGCTATGCCGATGAAGATATCGGCTACAATGTGGGAGAGATCACGGTCTGTGCAGGAGAGCTGATTGATAACAACTCTCCGCAGTACGGATCTGCCACAGCACAGGAGCTTGCGGCGGATATTCTCGGACTGAAGCTGGATTTTGATCTGAACACAGCCTCGGGATATGTGGTATCCCTTCTCGGGAATTATTACGAATACTGCGAGGATGTGCGGATCTCGCAAGCCTTTCAGTGTGATGTATCCCTCGGAAGTCCGGTTGTGCTTTGTTATGACGAAGACCATGGCAAGGTGTGGCTCGAAAGAAGTCCGATCTTCGGAGAGAACGAAGAAAAGCTCGATGAGGTGGAAAGCAGCATCCGCGCATGGGGTGTTCACTCCTGCCGCTCTTTAGACGAGTTCAATCAGTACCTGCGGTGTCTTGACCCTGATGCCGGATTTACGGAACAGTATCTCGAAAGCGGGGATATGTCGCTGTGCTGACATTTATCATCGGACTGCTCGTCGGCGGTCTTGTCGGCATATTTACCATGTGCCTGTTTCAGATCAACAAATAAACAAATCAAGAGGTCGTTTTGCAAAGAAAAGGCGAAACGGCCTTTTTCTTTTGCACTACGGTCTCAGAAAGGAACCGAATGAACAGTTTTATGTCGTGGGTAGGCGGTAAAAAAGCCTTGCGAGAAGCCATTGTCGCAAGACTCTGCTGTTCTTGCGACAGGTATGTGGAGGTGTTCGGTGGCGGCGGATGGGTGCTGTTTCACAAGTTGCCCGGCAAATTTGAAGTCTACAACGATTTCAACCCGAACCTTGCCAACCTCTATCGGTGTGTGCGGGATCATCCCGAAGAACTTTGCGAGGAACTGCGGTATACGCTGAACTCACGGGTGGATTTTGACCACATCCGCGAAGTTCTTCGCACCAAGACCGTTATCCCGGATATCAAACGCGCCGCCTACTTCTATCAGATCATCCGTGAAAGCTACGCCTCGGGACTTGACTCCTTCGGCGCACAGCCCCACAATATGTGGCGCAACTTTCCGCTGATCACCGAAGCATCGAAACGCTTACAGAGCGTGGTGATTGAAAACAAGGACTTCGAGAAGCTCATACAGCAGTATGATCGCCCAAACACCATCTTCTATCTTGATCCCCCGTATTACGAAACTGAGGATTATTACGAAGATGTCGGATTCGGCACAGCAGACCACGAACGGCTCTGCAATGCGCTGATGCAGATCAAGGGCAAATTTCTTCTTTCCTACAACGACTGTCAACAAATCCGGCAGCTCTACTCGAGAGAAGGAATTATGATCGAATCCACCACACGCCTGTCCAACATTGCCCAACGCTACGATGCGGGCAAGCAGTATCCCGAACTGCTCATATCCAATTACGACACCTACGAGGAAGGAGTCCTCGCAAGGCAACTCACACTCTTCGATGATCTCGAAGAATCCGAAAAAATACTAAAGGAGCATAAGGAGATGCAATGAAAAACCCGGTTGAAAATAAATTCGCCTCCGTGCAAGTGGAGTATGACATTGAAAAGCTTGAAGCGGTGATCTTCTATCTCCGCGATAAGAAAACCACTATTGAGCGTGAACTGACGGATGCCCTGGATGCGCTCTATAAGAAGAATGTCCCGGCACAGGTGCGGGAATATATCGAGCGGAAAAACGCGCCTCCCGCATCCGAAGCGCAGAGCGATTTGTAGGCGATTTGTGCGGTTTTGTTTCCATGCGGGCGAGCATCCCACCACGGTTCCGATTGCGGGCTGTAGCCGATTCTTGCCCCACAAAACCGCAGATGAACACCCTGACATCAACAAGTAAACCAAAGCCCCGAGTCAAACCGGGATGACCGGATTCTGAAGGTCTTTCGGTTCCGATGTACGAAAGAGTGTCGGGATATACGGTCTCCGATTTGTAAGCAGGTTAAAGCCGCGCCACAATTTCGGCTCGGCATTTCACATCGGACGGCAGAGCCGACCGAATTTGCGAGATTTCACGAGATAATGCGAGATTTTGAGAGTTCACAGAAAAAATCGATTGCGCCACTTTTTCGGAGCTATGGCACTGAAATTCGCCTTCTATACCACAATTCACGGAAAAAGCGGGCTTTTCGCGGATTTCCGTGTGACTCGGGGCTGTCACTATCAAAAGAAATGAGGATAATGCACAAATGACAAAGCAGAAAGAAAAAGTCCCTGACGGGGACAATGCGAGGGTGCGGTTCGCCCTATATACCGACGAAGCCACGCTCGAACAGGTGAAACAGAACTACAAGCAGGACGGTTGCGGGTGCATGAGCGAGTATGTAACGAAGGCAATCCGCTACTATACCGAGCTTCATTCTCTCGCAGACTGCTCCCATGTTGTCCCCGATATCATCGCGTCCACACTCAAGGATATCACGAGAGAAAGCGACAACAGGCAGGGGCGGTTGCTGTTCAAGCTGGCGGTTGAGCTTGCAATTCTTCAAAATGTGGTCGCCGCAAACTACGGAATCAGCAAGACAGACCTCGAAAGGCTTCGCGGAATCTGTGTCAACGAAGTCAAAAAAATCAATGGTTCCATCACTTTTGACGAGGCAATCAGATGGCAAAGCTGATTCTGAAAGTCAACTACTACAAGCCCGGACGGTCGAAATCAATGGGCGGTTACGCCAAATATATCGCCACGCGCGAGAATGTTGAGAAGAACGAAGACAAGGTGTTGCATCTGAAATCGACCGAAAGTCAGCAGGAACTGATCGAAAAACTGCTCCGCGATTTTCCCGAAAGCATTCACAGCGAAGAATATCAGGCATACTGTTCCGACGGAACAAGAGAGAATGCCAGTGAGTATATCACGCGGACTCTCGAGGATAACATCCCGCAGATTATCGACTCACCGACCTATGCTGACTATATTGCAACCCGTCCGAGAGCTGAACGCATCGGTTCTCACGGGCTGTTTTCTTCAGGGGATGAACCGATTGTCCTTTCCAAGGTGTCTGAAGAACTGAACGAACACGCGGGTAATGTGTGGGTGTTTATCGCGTCTCTGAAGCGTGAAGATGCAGAAAGGCTCGGCTATGATCACGCATCCCGATGGAAAGATATGATCGGCAGTCAGGTGACAAAAATCGCTTCTGCCATGAACATTCTGCCGGAACACCTCAAATGGTATGCAGCCTTTCACAACGAGGGACACCATCCTCATGTGCATATCATGGTGTACTCGACCGATCCGCGCGAAGGATTCATCAACGAATACGGAATCGAGAAGATACGCTCTGCGATGGCAAGAGATATTTTTGCTCAGGATCTGCAAAGCATTTACGAAGATCAGACAGAGATTCGTCAGAAGCTGAAAGAAGCCGCCAACAAACTGATCCGCGAGATTTTGTCCCGCGCGGAGAACTGTTCCTATGAAAACGAAACGGTGGAACAGAAGCTGATTCTCCTCGCAGAGAAATTGAAGCAGACAAAAGGTAAAAAAGTCTACGGTTATCTGAACCGGAACACAAAAGATCTGATTGATTCCATTGTAGACGAGCTGGCGAAAGACAAGACCATTGCCGAGCTTTACGACCTGTGGTATGAAAAGAAATATGAGATTCTCGGCACGTATTCCTCCAAGCGACCGCCCAAAATTCCGCTGTCCGAGAATCAGGAATTCAAGTCAATCAAGAATGCCATTATCAAAGAAGCAATGAATCTGAATCAGGAGAGCAATCAAAAACAGACCGCAGCTCATCAGAAGTCCCGCGTCAGTGCGGTTGCCGTCACTCGTCTGTTCCGAAACCTGTGCGGTATTTTCCAAGGGAAACTCGATGACGAAAACAGACAAACAATTCATCAGTCTGCAGTTGACAGGCGCATTCGTCGTGAAGATGAAGCCAAGCGCAACGCAGAACTCACCTACGATTAAAAGAAAGGAGCCATCTTGCCGTTTATTAAATTCACGGAAGAAGAAAAAGAACGGGCAAATGCCACAAGCATTGTCGACTATCTGACCGCCCATGGAGAGTCGGTCAGAAGAGCCGGACGGGAGTATGTATGGGATGCTCCGTCAGGCAAAGTCTCCATCAACGGCGGTGAATGGTACAGCCAATACGAACAGGTTGGTGGCGGTGCCGTCAATTTCGTGCGAAAGTTTTACGGACTTTCCTATCCCGAAGCCGTCCGCAGTTTGCTTGGAAGCAACGCGGGAACAGAACTGAGTCGCGCGGATAACAAGCCACGGGAGGAAGCACGACCGCCGTTCACACTGCCACCGAAGAACACCGATATGCGCCGTGTATACGGTTATCTTGTCGGTGAGCGTCTCATAGACCGCGATGTGCTGACAAGATTTGTGCGGGACGGGCTGATTTATGAGGATGCCGAATACCACAACGCCGTGTTCGTCGGAAACAATCCGGACGGAGTCCCGTGCCATGCGCAGAAACGTTCCACCTCGCCTGTGTCGGATTTCAAAGGCAACCTCACAGGCAGTATTGCGGAATACAGCTTTCATTTTGTCGGAGAATCCGAGTACCTTTTTGTATTTGAAGCTCCGATCGATATGCTCGCGTATATCAGCATGAATAAGCACGGGTGGGAGAAGCACTCCTATGTTGCACTATGTTCGACGGCAGACCGCGCCGCCTGTCAGATGCTGAAGGATTACCCGAATCTGAAAACGGTCTTCCTTTGCCTCGATCATGACAGCGCAGGAATTGAAGGATGCTATCGCCTCGCCGAGTCGATTCACGCTATCGGAGAATACAGCATCTGGCGCAAAAGCCCCCGGAACAAGGATTGGGATGAAGACCTGAAAGAAAGAGCCGGACGGGATTGCATTCCGTCATCGGAACATCCGAAACTCGAATATATCATGGACTCCTGCAACGACTTGTCGACTTGCAATGTCGGACTTGATCCCGACCTTGCGTCATTCAGTCGCTTCCCGAATGATATTGTGGAGGACGGATTGACGAAACTCAAACTGCTGTATCGGCAGAATGAGCCGTACACAATGGCAAAGGTCTGCCTTGCTATTTGTTATTATCGGGATCGGATGATCGGTCAAAGACAAGAATTTTCTCACTATGTCCGGCAGATGCAAACCATTTACCGTCCGCACCGGGATACCGAGTCGGCGGAACTGCTCGGAGATAACATCCGAAATCAACTGTTTGCGTTGGAAAAGGAGTTGAAAGAAACAGGTGCGGTTACTGCTGTGGAACAGAATATTCAGAACCGCAAGTTGCTCTCCCTTGGACTCGATTGCCTTCGCCTGTGCGGTGCTATGGAAAGAGAACAAACCGCTGAGCAGACTGAGTCGCTTGCTCTGACCATGTAAAGAAAGGAGCGATGCACCATAGGAGGTATTCAAATACTCGTTCTTGTAGCCGCCATCATGGGCGGTCTTTTTATATTCATCTCCCTGGCTTCTCACCTGTACGGACTGAACGGAATCAAGAGCAAGACCGTTGGAAACGGTCAGCACGGTACTGCGAGGTGGGCTTCCAAAGGCGAGGTTGATAAGACCTATACCAAGGTCAACTATGAGCCGCAGAAGTGGCGAACCGACGAAAAAAGCCGACCGAAGGCACAGGGCATTGTGGTCGGATGTGAAACAGTCGGTAAGAAACAAACCATCGGATTGGTAGACACAGGCGATGTCCACTGCATGATGATCGGTGCTGCCGGTGTCGGTAAGACGGCATTCTGGTTGTATCCCAATATCGAATACGCTTGCGCCTCGGGTATGTCTTTTATGTCAACCGATACCAAGGGCGACATCATGAGAAACTACGGTTACATTGCATCGAAATATTACGGATACAATATTTCGGTTATTGATCTGCGCAATCCGATGTGCTCTCACGGCAACAACCTTCTGCATCTGGTCAATAAGTATATGGATCTGTATACAGAACATCCGGACACACTTGCTTATAAAGCCAAAGCCGAGAAATACGCCAAGATTATCTCCAAGACGATTATTCTCTCGGGCATGGACGCAGGTTCTTTCGGACAGAACGCATACTTCTACGATGCGGCAGAAGGCGTGCTGACGGCAACCATCCTGCTCGTAGCGGAATTCTGCAAGCCGGAAGAACGCCATATCGTCTCTGTGTTCAAGATCATTCAGGAGCTTCTCGCCCCCGGCAATACAAGACAGCGCAATCAGTTTCAATCGCTGATGGAGATGTTGCCTCCCGAACACAAGGCTAAATGGTTTGCCGGTGCCGCACTGAACACCTCGGAACAGTCGATGTCTTCCGTCATGTCAACAGCTCTGTCCCGCCTGAATGCCTTTCTTGACTCGGAATTGGAAACTATTCTTTGCAATGATACGGAGATTGATGCCGAAAAGTTCTGCAACGAAAAATCTGCTATTTTCATCATCATGCCCGAGGAAGATTCCTCAAAATACTTCATGGTCAGCCTGATCATTCAGCAGCTGTACCGTGAAATTCTCGCCGTTGCTGACGAGAATGGCGGTAAACTGAAAAATCGTGTCGTATTTTACTGTGACGAGTTCGGAACTCTCCCGAAAATTGAATCTGCGGAAATGATGTTCTCCGCATCCCGCTCCCGCCGTGTTTCCATCGTACCGATCATTCAGTCGCTGGCACAGCTTGAAAAGAACTACGGCAAGGAAGGCGCAGAGATCATCGTGGACAATACGCAGCTCACGGTATTCGGTGGCTTTGCGCCGAACTCAGAAACTGCACAGGTACTATCCAAATCGCTTGGAACCAAGACTGTCATGTCAGGCAGTGTCAGTCAGAGCAAGAACGATCCGTCCCGCTCTCTGCAAATGATAGAGCGACCGTTGATGACCGCCGAAGAACTGAAATCCCTGCCCAAGGGAACTTTTATTGTCACCAAAACCGGGTTCAATCCGATTCGTGTGAAGCTGAAGCTGTTCTTCGAATGGGGAATCCAATTTGAAAAAGAACCGTTTGTCGTGCCGCTTCGGGATAACAAAGATGTCTGCTATGCGGTCAGGGACACGCTGATGCGCTCGGTTTATGCGGTCAGGGACACGCTGATGCGCTCGGTTTATGAGAAATACGCCGCCAAGAAAAAGAACGACGAGGATGAAATCCCGCCGTCCAGTATCTCGGTTGAACAGGTTCTCAGCGAACAGAACAATTCTCCGTCCGACAGACCACACGGTATTCCGGAGGGAGCCAAACTTCACAATGCGCCACGCCCGGAGGAACTGCCGTGAGTTATTTCGATTCCATTTACAGCGACAATCTTCCGAGCAGAGCAGTAACGCTTTATATGTATCTCTGCCACAGAGCAAATTCGGACGGTCAATGTTGGCCGTCCGAAAAGCGTATAGCGAAAGATCTCTCCATGTCTCTGTCCACCGTGAAACGGGCGATTTCCGACCTACGCAAGCACGGCTATATTGAAACCGAACAACGCTATCGAACCAAAGGCGGCAACAGCACGCTGCAATTCAGAATCAAGAGTTATCCCATCAACACCAAGGGGTAACTCTTGCCCTTTGGTGGTCTGGGGGTGGTGTCACATTGGACTGACAAATAGAACAAAACATATTGAATAAAAGGATATAGCAGAAAGAATAACAGAAGCAATAAGATGAAAAATAATATTGAAAATGATTGTTTTCCCGCGCCCAAGATCTACATAGTGGATTCCAATCCATTGGATCGCGCAAATCCAATAGTGTATATGAAAAGCGGCGGAATTGTAATAAACTATTGGATATAAAAATTCCATTGGGGTGTGTCATGCCAAGAAGAAAATTTGATGACCAGTTTCCGCGCTTATCCGGGAATAGCTTCGGTAAGCGGCTACGTGAAATAAGAACAAGCAAAAATATATCCATTAAAACACTTGCTGAGAAAATCGGTGTTATGGAAACATATATACCTCAATTGGAACGTGGCATGAAAACTCCGAGTTTTGACACTTTGATTTATATTGCCAATGCTTTGAATGTTACAGCAGATGAGTTACTGTGTGACTACATTAATGCTGAAAAAGATGTTGTTGCAACGGCTCTTCAAAAGAAGCTCGAAAGGCTCACCAAACAGCAACAACAGCACATCGAAGAAATCATCAGTATGGAGATCGACTATATGACGAGAGGCTAACTCTTAAATGATCCCTGCATTTATTCTCACAATAGAAGACGATGACAAACGTCGGGTCGTTCAAAGCATCTACGACCTGTACTACAAATACATGATGGCATGCGCCGTTGACATTCTGAAGAACCGACATGACGCACAGGACGCAGTCCAGGATTCGTTTTACAATATCACCGCCACGTATAGTTTGTTTACGGCGCCCGATTCTCCTTCAACGGCAGCTCTGGTACATATCTACGTGAGGAACGCGGCGATCAACATTTATAACAAAAACAAGGTGCGGTCAAAATCAATAGCCTTTTGCGACGATATGGAGAAAGCCGCCGATATCGAGGATGTCGCCGAAAATGTGCAGCAGATCGCCGTTGATACCGAGACCGCCGCTATCGTCAGCCGAGCCATCGCGCAGCTCGACAGCGAATACCGCGACCTGATCTGTCTGAAATATTACTACAACATGCGCAACACGGATATTGCGCGGGTGATGAACATCGGGACCAATCTGGTAAACGGACGCATTTTCAGAGCCAAAAACAAATTAAGAGAAATACTTGGGGAGGAAGGCTATGAACGGCTCAAGCTGTGATAAACTTGACAGTCTGATATCGGCGTCTCTGCACATAAATATTGCAGACGAGGCAAAGGCTTTTTTGTCGCAGGACATATCGGGCATCCACGACAATCCGAAGCTGAGGCGTACGGTTTTAAGAAATGCCGAAAGAGAAAAACCGCGCGCCAGAATATCCGCCTTCCGTATAGCCGTGGCAGCCTGCCTCGCCGCGGCGCTCCTGCTTCTTTCCGCGTGTATGTGCATCCCGAAGATCAGAGACACCGTATGGGGCTCGATCGTTGAATGGTACGATGACCACATAAGGATACACTTTCCGCAAGAGAGCAGCGCCGAAAGTGATGCCGGCTCCGGCAATGCGGTAACTCAAGCGGCAACCGCCCCGACATCTATCAAAAAGCGGGCTTATGCGTCGTATCTGCCGGAAGGTTACTATGCCGATCCGAGCGAGAACAGCTTAATGTTTGCGGGCACGACTTTCTATGACCGCGATGGGAACCTTCGGTTCAAGCTGATGCAGACTACGCTCAGCGAAGCGGGCACAAACGATCTGATGGTAGACCATAGGAACGAGCCGGTCTGCGAGCAGTACATAAACGGATATCGTGGGCTTATGATAGAGTATGCCGCAGCTCCCGGACTGTACTATCTCGTTTGGCAGGATGGGGCATACCAGTATTCCATCTACGGATCGTTTGAGTCCAAAGCAGAGTTGATAAGAATAGCCGAGGGAATAAGGACAGAATAAAATAAGGGGAAAACTCATTTTGAGTTTTCCCCTTTGGGATATCTGATGGGCTGTCACGCGTTAGCGTGACAGCCCTATTGCTTTTATCCGATCAGCCGTCTTTGAAATATCCGTTCGGCATCAGTTTTCGGCAATTGCCGGCAGTATTTTTGAGCGATGCGCTCTTTGAACGGAAGGCACAACATACCCAACGATACAATCACCCGAACAAATAATTCATCCTCTTTCAGCTTTCGGCAATAGGTCGGTGAGAAACCAATGCTGCGGTAGCAATGCAAATATGCCTGTGCTATTCCCTGCCCCATAGTTTTTGTTGGTAATGATATTACCGGTTAGCATGCCGCGTGACCCGTTTTGCTTTCATTTTTTCGAGCATTGTCCGGACAAGAAAGAATTTAAGATATCAACAACAGGCTCATCTGCTATAACGTTTTCTATATTGTCAAGAAAGCCCCTTTTTTCGTCCATCATTTTGCACATATAGAAATCAAGAATCCTATCAAAAAGAAAATCCAGCCCCACCTGCCTAAATATTTTTATTTTTTTCGCCGCCTTCTCATAAGTATTACCCAACAGCAGATTCCGCACCCCGCTGCCCAAAAGATTGTTATATACACTCATGGCTTTAAGAGCATCCCTTATTTCTTTTTTTGCGGGAATCCCGTTATGTCTCAAAGTCCGCTCATTCCAAAATGCAAGTGTAATGTTCGTAACCGGTATACTGCCGACAACTCCGACGGTAAATAAATTCTTTTGCTCAGCCGAATCACCTTGCAACAGTCTGCAAACCTTCATAGTTTCATTGAATGAAACAACTATTCCCCTGTTACCTCCAACCGCTTCATTTCTATATATCGTATCGAAAAGTTGTATCAAACCGGAAAGTTCTTTCAATAGGCAACACAATATTTGAACGTCTATTTCGAGAATAACATTTAGTTCTATCAACCTAACCATAACAAGTGAATATGATACCGCAGCGGAATAATCATCCCCGCAAAAACCATTGCAGAATTGCGAAGCTATTTGCTTATATTCATTTACGAAATTTTCGTATTCTGTTTCATCCAATGATCTGATCATACTATAATCGAAAATATCTTCAGACATATTGCATACATAATTGTTTGTAAAGATCGGAGACAGCAAGTCGCTTACCATAAAAATCTCTCCCAATCAATTATCTGTGAATATATTTTCGCTTGAATTATATTCGATACAATCACTCCAATCGTAATTATACTTCACCACTTCATTAATATTCGCCATGTCGAATAAACGCTTTGATGATTTACCGCTACCTCCGAAAGCCGGACAGGTTGCCACTTGAGTGACCGCTGTGAAAAACTTGTATAACGCATATCACCCCCTGAACTGAGCACCACCAGCCATAACGCCGCTTGTAATGCCGACTTCAAGTGTTCACTCTAGTGGTGGTGTTCTTCCGTAGACTACACATTAAGTTGCTGCATAAGCTGCTCGTTCCTTGCGTGGCATCAATAAGAACAGGAACCATGCACAGACAAGCCGCAGTGTGATGGAGCCACCGTCTGTGTTTGAATATTACCAAGATGCCAATCAAAGCCAAGTGAGCTGCTTATGAAACAAATATCATAAGCAGCTCTGGGCTCAATTACTCACTTTTATTAATGTAAGAAAAAAGAGCAAACTTGTCAGGGGAAGATGTCAGATCGTCCAATTGTGCATAATAATTAATTTCGCAAGTTTCATCATCTTCAATGATGGTTGCCTTTTCAATTTGGAGTCTAAATAATGTGGTAATAATGTCAGTAGAATATTTTCGAGAATACTTCACATTGACATTTAAACACAAATTGCATTCTCTTAAATTAATGCTTTTCCAATAAACAGAGCTTGACAAGATATCAATTTTAAAACCATTATGATCCTTGCAATAATTCTCAGCATCGGAGACAAGAGCATTTAATAACAATTGGTTTGCGATTAATCTAATATGGATTTTCATTAATGCGTTATGATCCCCCGTAAAGACACATTTAGGTGTGCACCATCTCTTGAAAGCCACCCGAGCATATTTTTCCCTTGTCTTGAAAGCTGAACATCCCATTCAAAGGCTTCCCATATTGTTCTCGAAGGGCCTTTCTGCCACACATTGTTAAATTTATCCACACATCCCCCATTTGCAGTTCGAGGCAAATTGTTTCCTGCATTCTTTGGAGGAACATATCTCACCTTCCCTTTGGTTGGCAATTGTGCTTTTTTTGCTACTTTACAAACGTTGTGTACCCAAACAGACGACTCTCCGACATGATAAGTATGATAGTCCTCAACCTCGAAGTTATATGTTGTCTCTGGACTTTCAAGCAATTCATGCTGAACCTGTTCGACAACAACATACTCGCCATTGAGCATGACGAGGATATCACCTGCTCGGAGATCAACTGCGCTTGTCCAGCCCTTAACAGGAGAATAGAACGGATGCATCGGTGTACAAGTAATCTCCTCACCGTTCACCTTTATATGAACCCATTCCTCGGTCTCATTGCGGAAGATCTGAACAACTTCCTTGAGTGCGGTCTCGCCGGTTTCTTCATCGGTTGCCCATACAAGGTCGCCGGGTTGAATGTCCTCTATCGGCACAAGACCGGTCTTGGCTGCAACCAACGTCCCCTCAATGAAGCACTGAATAATGCCGAGCTTTTGCCCTATGAACTGAGTTCCACCGGCCATAACGCCGCTGGTGACGCCGACGATCAGCGTATCGGTTATCGAAGGATTCCTGCCGTAGGCAATCTTCTCGGTTGCCGCATATGTTGCGGCACTGATAGAGCCCTGTACCAATCCCACAAGTGCAGGTGCCATACACGGGCATGCTGCCGTGATAGCCCCACCGATCGCTCCGCCTGCCGCCGAAATAGCAACGGCTTTCCAGTTAATGTCCTCGCCGTTGAGTGCCTGAGAGACGATGCTTGAAACGGCACCGCCGACAGCACCGACAAGTGCGCCGACCGCGACATGCCAGAATTCACCGTCGCTGTCTTTTCTGCTGATAGGATTATTATCGCAGTAGGCGTAAAGGTTTTTATCGGTCAGGGATGATGGAGAAGCAAGCAGGACGCTGCTCGAATCCGGATTGATGAATCTTCCCCATGCAGGGTTGTAATAACGGTTTCCTCTGTATTTCTATGTCGTCCCTTCCGAGTTGCATTTTGTGCAACTCGGAAGGGGGCGGTTCTCACGAAAAATGAGAAGTATATGGCCTATGCAACATAACAAAGCACATATGCAATAGATTTTTCCGCCACCAACTTTACATAATGCCACACTTATTAATCATTGCGTTTGACAATTTCGTAATTATCCATCGCAGCAAAATCACAAAGTTGACTAATTAGTGCATCGCTGAAAGTCTTAAAATGAAATTTTGTACTGTTCCCGTCACACCCTGCATCGAGAAAGGTTATGAGGACCTCTGACTTTTGCGTCAAATCATGCACAAACTCTTCCCAATCACATTTTCGAGCTTGACACATTAATTCTGTATCACTAATATTACAATTCAAGCAAATAACGCTTTGTACCTCTGGGATGAAAAAGGAATTTAGATTTTGGAGTGGGGCTTGAGCAATAGAAATGAATGATATTTTTCCATTGACCTCTATAAGTGATTCAAATGCACTTTGATAGTCCACATTAAACTTTGAGAAAACGCCCCTCATCCCCTTCTTTTGCGTCAGAAGGTTAGGCCTGTCATAAAATGTGAAGCATGATATTAGTTTTATATCACTAGCCCCCACGCAATTAACAACATTGTTAATCAACTTGCCATATGAGGCAATGCTGATACCATGTTCCTCATTATACCATCCCGAAACTTCATTGGGTACTGCGGGAAAACATGTGCATATTATTTCATGATTTTTCTGGTCAATAAAACATTGTTTTTTCATTTTTACAATAAGAACATTTGTACTAAAAATCAATAGAAAAAGTGTTTTGATGAGCCAAAAATATTAAAATGTCTTGTGGATTTTATTCCATTTTCAAACACATGACCTGCGCTATGTTGCATAATTCGCTGTCCATCTTTGAAAATATAGGTTCTTCCTGGAATAGTCTTGCCCATTCTGTCAACGCTATTTATAACTTTGACTGGTTGCTCTGACATTGGAATACCTGCCTCTCTTTTTGCTGCACGAAACGCGCCGTTGCGTGTATCATGCACCGAATAATCTTTGGCTCCACCTGTTTCAACTTGACATTTGTTGTGGACAAGAGTCGTACTTCTGCCCACATAATAAGTATGATAGTCCTCAACCTCGAAGTTATATGTTGTCTCTGGACTTTCCAGTAGCTCGTGCTGTACCTGTTCGACAACAACATACTCGCCGTTGAGCATGACGAGGATATCACCTGCTCGGAGATCAACTGCGCTTGTCCACCCCTTCTTCGGAACATAGAACGGATGCATAGGCGTGCAGGTAATCTCTTCACCGTTTACCTTTACATGAACCCATTCCTCGGTCTCAATCAGGAACAACTGTAATTTTGGAGAACTGTTTTTTCAAGGATGCCGCTTTAAGCGACATCCTATTTTGATCAAATCAGACTGACCAATACACAGTATGCAAATCTCTCTCTAGTTCATCAATATTTATAAAGGCTTTCCGTTTACGAATATAATCCAACGATCGTTCAATTACATCCCACATCATCTTTTTCCGTGTGCCATTATCTGCATTGATGAATTTCGAGTATGGAATTATCAGACGAATGTCAGCGTATTTGTTTTTCCATGAAATGTATCGTCTTTCTTGATAAAATCCAAGAGAAAGCATCTCTTCATCTGTGCAGATGAAGATAATCGTAATACTGTCAAGTTTATCCCCTGAGTACTTGTTGAGAAACCTTTTGTTGAATTCCACCTCAATGGGATAGATTAAATTCATCAAATACTTGCCCGCTGGATGCCGTGCCTCTGCACTGAAAAATAAAAGCTTCGTATCCATAACAATCACCAAAATGATTTGTTCCTAATTTTTATATACGTGCCTCCCGGAGCCATTCATCATGCATCGCATACATTATACCTTAATTATGAAGTAATGTCAAGAAGGATCACTGCGTCGAGATGATAACATCGCGCATTATATTTGAAAAAATCGTTTTTCGGAGCTTTACTATTCATTGAATTATCTCCGCAAATGTGGTATAATAAAGCATCAAAATACGGATCTGACAGTGCGAAAACGATAATTCAAGAGGTACAAAGGTATAAATACAATGGACTACACAAACCGTTTTGACGGGAAAGGTGAGATCTATGCCAAGGCAAGACCCAAATATGCAGCAGGTCTTCTCTATCATCTTAAAAACACGCTGAATATACCCGAGGGAAGCGTATTTGCCGACATCGGCTCGGGCACGGGGATATTCACCGGGCAGCTTCTCGGCTGCGGCTACAAGGTTTTTGCGGTCGAGCCGAATGCCGATATGCGCAAAAAAGCCGAAGAAAAGCTTGGGGGAGATCATGATTTTGTCTCCGTAGAAGGCAGCGACAGCAACACGGGTCTGCCCGACGGATCGGTCGATCATATAACCGCGGCACAGGCTTTTCACTGGTTCGACCCCGAAGCGTTCGGAAAAGAATGCAGGCGCATTCTCAAGCCCGGCGGAAAGGTCATTATCGTTTACAATTCACGCGATGAAAAAGCCGCCTGCACCCGTGCGCTTGCCGAGCTGCGGCGCAAGTACAATCCCGAATTTCACGGATTTTCAAACGGAATAAGCCACGAAAAGTGCGTTGAATTTTTTGCGGGAAGGTGCGATGTGTTCCGTGCCGACAACACGCAGACCTACGACAGGCAGGGCTATGTCAACCGCGTGCTGTCCTCGTCGTATTCCCTGAAAGAGGGCGACGGCAGGTACGACGAGTATCTGAAGGAGGTCAACGATCTCTTTGACAGGTTCTCGAAGGACGGGCGCATCGCCGTGCCGACCGAGACCGTCGCATATATCGGCGAGGTCTGACACTGCGCGATCTGTAAGGACGACGGTATGATAAGAAAACTGCGCGAGGCGGATATCGCAGCGGTCGCCGGGCTGTGGCTCGACACCAACCTGAAGGCGCACGGCTTTGTTCCAGCGGAATACTGGCGCTCAAATTATGAGCCGGTAAAGGCAATGCTGCCCGAGGCGGAGGTCTATGTGTATGAAAACGCCGGTGAGACAGCGGCGTTTATCGGTATGAACGGCGAATATATCGAAGGCATTTTTGTCTCCGACAAAATGCAGTCACGCGGCATAGGTAAGCTCCTGCTGGATCACGTAAAAGCCAAAAAGGACGAGCTGCGCCTTAACGTATATCAAAAAAACGAGCGTGCGGTGCGGTTTTATAAAAGAGAAGGCTTTGAGATATGTGACGTCGGCACCGATGAAGCCACCGGTGAGAAGGACTACACGATGATATGGCGGCGAACGCAGCCGTGACAGAGCTTTTTTGCGGATCATATAATGCGGTGTTAAAAAACTCAAAATTGAGTTTTTTAACACCGCATTTTTTATCCTCTTTCGGCTCTTATCTTTTCCGTGCAGCGCATCACCGCATACCCGCCGCAGACAAGCAGGATCGTAACGAACCATGACAGCGGAAATGCGCGGTAGAGCACGGGCGGCGTGGGATCCTCACGAAACACGGTGCAGATTCAAACGATACGGAACGCACAGGTGCCGATCATTGTGCCGAGCGCCGGGTAAAGCGCGTGTACGCTGCCGCGCATGGCTCCGGCGGGGATCTCATACAGGCTGCATATCGGCTCGAAAAGCAAAATACACATGATCCGCACTCCGGCGCTTTCTATCACTGCCGCATCGGGCGTGAGCAGCCCGGAGAAAAAGTCGCGGAACAGGACGATGGTAAATATCGGCACGGAGCTGCAAACGGTCGATAGCAGCAGGCAGAGCCGCAGGATTTTCCGGCACCGCTCATTTTGCCCGGCGGCGTGATTCTGCCCGGTAAAGGTCGTTGCCGTCTGCCCGAAGGCGGTTATCACATAGTATGTAAAATACTCAAAGTTCATGGCAACGGTGCTTCCCGCTATCGCCACCTCGCCGAAGCCGTTGACCGACGCCTGCACAAAAATATTGGCAAAGCAGAACACCGCCCCCTGCACGGCGGACGGCACGCCCGTTTTCAGTATCTCCCACATATCACGCAGGCGGGGCTGCGGCTTTGACGAGCCTGCACACGCACGGCTTTCTTTCGTCAACCGGTGCAGAACGATAAGAGCCGAGAGCATATTCGAGATATCCGTGGCAACGGCGACTCCCGCAACGCCCATGCGGAACACGATGACGAAAAAGAGATTGAGCACGACATTTGCTGCGCCGGAAAGAGCCAGCACAAAGAATGGGTACCGGCTGTCCCCGCGGGCGCGAAGGACTGCAGAGCCGAAATCGTAAAGCAAAAGAAACGGGTAGCCGAACATATAGATGCGCAGATACAGCGTGGCGTCCCGCAGGATATTCTCCGGGGCTTGTATCAACCGCAAAAGCGGCTCGGCAGCAAACTGCCCCGAGATCATTCCGGATATGCCGATTATAACTGCCATCACGACCGACGTTCGGACGGCGAACGGTATCTCTTCCCTGCGGCCCTTACCGATCAGCCCCGCAACAAGTATATTCGCACCGACAGACAGCCCCGAGGACACCGTGACTATCAGCGCGATGATCTCGGTATTGTTGCCCACCGCCGCGAGCGCGTCCTTGTTTCCGAAATAACCGACTACCGCCGTGTCGGCGGCATTGAACAATTGCTGAAGAATACTGCTCAGCGCAATGGGAAGCGTAAACAACAGTATTTTCTTTGTAAGCGAACCGTGAAGCATGTCCGTATCCGCAGTTTTGAAATTCATGTATCTGATCCTCCGATAGGTTTATACACCGCATGATATAATATAAAAAGCGAATATTACCGATAAAATATATCGAAGAACGGAATGTATAGAAGATGGAAAACCCTCTGCTGAAATATCTCGCCTTTGTCAGGACCGTTGAAAGGGGCAGCTTCACCAAAGCCGCCGAGGATCTTCACTACGCGCAGTCCTCGGTCAGCAAAATGATCGCCGATCTTGAATCCGAGTGGGGCATGACCTTGCTCGAACGCAGCAAAAGCGGCGTTTGCCTCACCTCGGCCGGAGAACAGCTTTTACCGTACCTCCGCAAGGCGCTCTGCGGGTACGACGAGCTTGAAGGGCAGATCCTCCGTATGCAGGGGCTTGAGACAGGCACGGTTCGCATCGGTACCTTTTCAAGCGTTGCGATAAACTGGCTGCCGAATATATTTTCAAAGCTTCGGCGTGACTATCCGGGGATCGGATATGAAATGCTTTTGGGCGATTATGATGAAGTTGAGCGCTGGATCGCCGACGGACGCGTGGATTGCGGCTTTCTTCGGCTCCCCACCGAGGGCAAGTTTGACACGATCCCGCTGACGCAGGATGAATACAAGGTCATTCTGCCGGTCGGGCACCCTCTCGCGGAAAAAGAAACGATCGGGATAAACGATCTTAACAATCAGCCCTTTCTTTTGCTCGAACACGGCGGAAAAACAGAGGTCACCGAGCTTTTGAACGCCTGTCATGTGACACCCGACATCCGGTTCACCACATGGGAGGATTTTGCGATCATGGCCATGGCGGAAAAAGGACTCGGCATCGGCATTCTGCCCGACCTGATACTGCGGCGCGTTCCCTATCGTATCGAAATACGCTCACTTGCCGAGCCTTATTACCGCTCTGTCGGGCTTGCGATGAAAGACAGCGACCATCTGACTCCCGCCGTGCGCAAGTTTATTGAATATCTGCCGTTTCGGGAGGCGAAAGCGGAATAAGGTCACTATTCCGCTAACCAATATGAAGCTGTTGAAATACAAACGCATTTATGGTACAATAAATACAGACAAATCGGATATCGGAAAATAAAATAACAGCAACGGTACGCGATTTTTCCTTCTTGCGCGCCGATGTTAATTCACGTTGCTTGCCGCAACGGCAGTTATGCCGTATAATTGTGCCGACAGCCGGAGAACGGCTGAAAAAAGGAGGCTATCAGTCATGTTGAACGAAAATATCAAAACATTAAGAAAATCAAAAGGACTTTCGCAGGAGGAGCTTGCCGTAAGGCTGAACGTAGTGCGCCAGACCGTTTCAAAGTGGGAACAGGGCTTGTCTGTCCCCGATTCCGATATGCTCATCGCCATATCCGAAGCGCTTGAAACGCCGGTAAGCGCATTGCTCGGAGAAAATATCACTGCGGCGCCCGCCGACGACCTGAGAGCGATCGCCGAAAAGCTTGAGGTGATAAACTCACAGCTTGCGGAAAGAAAAAATGCCCAAAGAAGGGTGCTTCATTGGCTGTTTATTGCCCTCGGCGCCGGCACGGCAGCGATCATTGCCGCGTTTGCGGTCATCGGCGGCTCATACCTCGGGTGGGATCGCACCGACCCCGAAACGGCGATCATTGCGGCAGCTCTTCACGTGTTTGAGTATCTGTTTGTCAGAGCAGCTCCGCTTTTGCTGGCGACAGCCGTCGTCGGAGCCGTGCTGACGCGAAAAAAAGCATAAAACGATAGAGATCACGAGGTAAAAATGGACATCACTTATACCGCCGGGCAGGAAAAATTCAATTACAGAGTTTGCGCCGTAATGATATCCGGCAATAAAATACTTGCCATGCACGATGAACGCTCGCCGTATTTTTACCTTCCCGGCGGCAGAGTGAAAATGGGTGAGACCGCCGAATGCGCAGTTATACGTGAGGTTGAAGAAGAGCTCGGCGTAACACCGAAGATCGTTCGCCCGCTGTGGCTGAATCAGGGCTTTTTTACCGAGGATGTTGACGGGCTCAACTATCATGAGCTGTGCATCTATTTTCTGACGGACATATCCGAGACCGGGTTGCATGATAAAGGCGAACGCTTTACGGTCAATGAAGGAAAGCACGTTCACACATTCGAGTGGCTGCCGTTTGAACGCCTGCGGGATGAATATTTTTATCCGGTATTTTTAAAAGAAAGCATTTTTGATCTGCCGCGGCATTTTGAGCTGAGAACGGAAAACGAACTTACGGATCGATCTTTCCGCAATGTGCAATGAAAATCCGCTTTCATCGCCCGTCGGCTATTGCGCGGCGGGCGATTTTCTGATATAATATGCCTCGGACCGCACGTTCGGCGGCACGTACAGAAAGGACATTTTTTATCATGTCAAAGCCCGTAATGAACGCCAAAACAAAAAAACTGCTTCTCGGCATTGCCGCGCTCGCGGTCATCGCCGTTATCGTTTTCTTCTTCCCGCAGCTGCTGCCATCGGATGACGGCACACTCACGGCGCCTGCGGCATCCGGCAGCACGGCAGCGGCAGCGACGACTGCGCCGGAGGCATCAAAACCGACATCTGCGCCACCGGCAGCATCGGACACCGCAAAAACGCCGGAAACGACTCAGGCTCCCGAAACCGAAAAAAAGCTCGATCGCAACGGCTCTTATACCTCAAAGGAGGACGTTGCGCTATACATTCACCAATACGGCAGGCTGCCCTCGAATTTTATCACCAAGGCGGAAGCCGGGAAGCTCGGTTGGACAGGCGGCAGCCTTGAAAAATACGCGCCGGGAAAGAGCATAGGCGGCGACCGCTTCGGCAACTATGAGGGCGCGCTGCCGAAAAAAGCGGGGCGCACCTACACCGAGTGCGACATCGACACCCGAGGAGCCTCGTCACGCGGCGCAAAACGCATTGTTTTTTCAAACGACGGGCTCATATACTATACCGGAGACCACTATTCGACCTTTGAACTGCTCTACGGCGGCAACAACTGACCTCTCCGCTCGCCATTCACAATTTCACGTTGCTTTTTTAATATTTTTGCGGTATAATAGAAAAAAACTTTTGGCTGCACCGCTAATGCAGGGAGGATCCCGTTTGCTTCGTGACTTTATCCGCAAAAACAGGCAGATATACCTGTTTGCGCTTTTTCCGCTCATATGGCTTGCATACTTTCTGTCGGCTTCGCGGCAATGCGAACGAATGCTTATGCACTGCCCGCTCGACGACCTCATTCCTTTTCTGCCGGTATTCATAATCCCGTATGTCCTGTGGTATCTTTATGTGCCGACAGCGCTTCTTCTCAACTGTTTTTCCGACCCCGCATATTTCAAGCGCCAATGCGCCTGCTTTTTCGGCGGCGCGGGAGTATGCCTGCTTGTGATAATGCTCTTCCCCACTGCTGTTGATTTTCGCCCCGAGATAAACGGAGGCGGCATTTTCAGCCGTATGTGCGGCATTATATTTTCAATGGACGACGCCGTGTGCGTGTTCCCGAGCCTTCATTGCTACGAGGCGCTGTGCGCTCATCTTACCGCGTTCGCGTCACCCGGCATGAGGGGCAAACGGCGGCTGCGAGCCGCAAGCGCGGTGCTCGTTGTGCTTATATGCCTCTCCACCGTGTTCATCAAGCAGCACTCCGTCATAGACCTGGCGGCAGGCTGCGCCGCGGCTGTCATTGCCGCACTTCCGCTTCTTCTCGCAAAGAAGAAAAGAGGACATCATGATAATAAAACCGTTTAACGCCGCCCACATCGGGCTTTTCGTATTCGCAGCCGCAGCCGTGCTTTTTCTCCGTCTCATTCTCCGCGACAGGAGCGAAAAAGCACGCAAACTTGTGCTTATCGTTATATGCTGCGTAAATATCGTCTGCTTTTTCGCTTACAAATTCGCGCTCTCGCGCGACGCGGAATTTCTTGCCGTAAGCGGCATTGAAAAATTCAATTGGTTCAACGAACTGCCGATACAGCTCTGCAACATCAATATGTTTCTGATACCTATCGGGCTCATCGCCAAAAAACGCCCGATACTCGGATTTTCGTTTTTTGTCGCACCTCTCGGGGCGGCAATGGCACTGTTCTTTCCCGAAGCGGCGTTCAACGGATATTCGCTTTTTCTGCCGCGAATGCTCGGCTTCTGCCTCACGCATCTCGTGATACTTATCTGCGGGATAAGCCTTGCGGCACTCGGGCTTTACCGCCCGAAGTTTTCGGACTTTCCCGGTATCCTTATCACCTTCATCTGTCTTGCAATAGGCGCGCACTGCGTGAACCTTATCCTGCGCGCGACCGTCTGCCCATACGCAAACTACTTCTTTACATACCACGTTGACATCAGCATTCTGAACCTGTTCTGGAGTTGGATCCCCTTGCCGCTGCTCTATCTTCTGCCCGGCATCGTCATACTGCTCGCCTACATGCTGCTCGTATCGCTGCTGTTTTTTACCGCAGATGTGATCCGCGAAAAGAAAAAAGCCGCTGCGTCAGCCGAATGGCAAAAATAACGCCGCCGCGTCGGTTGACGCGGCGGCGTTATTTTTTTGCTTACCTTTCGAAGGTGAATTTTTCCCACGGTATATCCACGGGCATTTTGCGGCTGATTATCTCGTCAACATGCCAGAGAAGCGGGAAATCGTCGGGATCGAGCGTTCCCTTCTCCGCACATATGCGGATGGCTTTTGCCACGCGCACGGCAACGACAAGGGATTCAAGCGTCACGCCGTTGAGCTCGGCGCGCGCCTCGTCAATATCGAGCCCGCGCCCGAGGAGAATGCCTACAAGGCGCGTTCTGCCGCCGTAAACGGTGACATAAAGGTCGCCGGCGCCGACGCAGAGGTTGTCTATCGTTCCCGCGCCCTGATAGTCGAGGAGCCTGCTCATTTCCTTCACAGCCTGACCGAACACAGCCGCCTGAGAATTGAAATGCAGCTCGCTGTCAAGCCCGAATTTCTTCTGGTTGAGTCCGATCGTCAGTGCGATACCGAGCGCATAGCCGTTTTTGAGCGCGACGGCGCTTTCAATGCCCACTACATCGGTGGAGAGGCTGATATGATAATAATCGGTCGCCATTATCTTCTTCAGCTTGCGGAGCGTCTCCATATTCTTTCCGCAAAAGGCGACCTCGGTCTGATCGTGCGCGACAAGCTCATAGCTCGTGCATGGACCGCCTATTGCGTTCAGCTCGAGCCGGCTCCCTATGGCGTCAAGCTTTTTCTGCCACACCTCGGGGTATGTCAGAAGCCTGCCGTCGGGCGTGTCCATAAGTCCCTTGGTGACGCTGAGCACCGGAATGCTATCAGGTATACGCGGCAGCACATTCTCGCCGAACCAATCGACACCGAAACTCGAAACACCGCCGATTATCATGTCGGCGCCCTCGACAGCTCTGTCCATATCCTCTATCTGATAAAATTCGACACCATCCGGGAAATCCCGTTTGAACTTGGGATGGCGGTTCGTGCGCTTTGCGCTCTCGATTATCTCGCGGTCAAGAGGAGTGCCGACGATGCGCACCCTGTTGCCGTTTTCTCTTGCGGGAAAAGCCAGAGCGGAACCCATCATTCCCGCCCCGATGATAGTTACTGTTGCCATTGCGATCTCCTTGCATCTTGCATTCTTCCGTGATATTCTACGCGGCACCGCCGCCCACCGCTGTTTATTATACCATAAAAGCGCGCAATTGCAATATGGAAAGAGCAACTTTTACAAGGTGCAGTCACAAAAAGCCGAACGGGTCTGACGCATAATGTGTCAGACCCGTTCGTATTACTGTTCGGAAATATCCTTTACATGCAAACGCGCTATCGCGCGGGCAAGTGTTATAGCTGCCGTGCGGTACTCGCGTATGCTCTCCCTGTGCAGCATTGCTTCCTTTGCGGCGTCGGCTGCGCGGCGTGCGCGGTTGGCGTCGATCTCCTCGGGACGCTCTGCGGAATCCACAAGCACCAATACCTCATTGTTCTCGATCTTCACAAGCCCCGACGAAACGGAGGCTATGCGGTTCGCCTCGCCCGGGATGCGATATGTCATCGTGCCGGGAGCTATGGCGCTGATGGTATTGGAATGCCCCGCAAGAATGCCGTACTGCCCGGTGGGTGTGGGAACTATCAGAGACTCGCACTCGCCCTCGTAAAATGTGCTGTCGGCTGCAAGTATATGGACTCTGAAGCTGCTCATACGTCCATCGTCCCCGCCTTCTTTATCACGTCGTCGATCGTTCCGACGTTGTAGAAAGCCGCCTCTGGGTATTTATCCATGTCGCCGCCGATTATTGCGGCAAAGCCGCGAACCGTTTCGGCAACGGGAACATAAACGCCGGGGACGCCGCTGAACTTCTCGGCAACGTGCATCGGCTGAGAGAGGAACCGCTGTATGCGCCGCGCGCGTGCAACGGTCTTGCGGTCGGATTCGCTCAGCTCATCCATTCCGAGTATCGCGATTATGTCCTGAAGCTCGTTGTATTTCTGAAGTATCTCCTGAACGCGGCGCGCCACCTCGTAGTGCTCCTCGCCCACAATGTCAGCCTCAAGTATGCGCGATGCCGACGCGAGCGGATCGACCGCCGGGTATATTCCCTGCTCGGCTATGCGGCGGGAAAGCACCGTTGTCGCATCAAGGTGAGTAAATGTCGTCGCCGGCGCCGGGTCGGTCAGGTCGTCGGCGGGAACGTACACCGCCTGCACCGACGTGACGGAGCCGTTCTTTGTTGTGGCGATGCGCTCCTCGAGCGCGCCCATTTCGTCGGCAAGCGTAGGCTGATATCCGACTGCGGACGGCATTCTGCCGAGAAGCGTGGACACCTCGCTGCCCGCCTGAACGAAGCGGAATATGTTGTCTATGAACAAAAGCACATCCTTGTGCTGCGCATCACGGAAATATTCCGCCATCGTAAGCCCCGAAAGCGCAACGCGCATACGCACGCCGGGCGCCTCGTTCATCTGCCCGAACACGAGCGCGGTTCTGTTAGCCACGCCGCTCTCGTGCATTTCGCTCCAGAGGTCGTTGCCCTCGCGGCTGCGCTCGCCGACACCCGTGAAAACGGAATAACCTCCGTGCTCGGTGGCAACGTTGTGTATGAGCTCCTGTATCAGAACTGTCTTGCCGACGCCTGCTCCGCCGAAAAGACCGATCTTTCCTCCGCGCGGATAAGGCTCGAGCAGGTCTATGACCTTTATGCCCGTTTCAAGCACGCTGGAGGTCGGCACAAGCTCGGTAAATGCCGGCGCTTTTCTGTGTATCTGCCACCTCTCGGTGTAGGCGGGAAGGTCATCTCCGCCGTCTATCGGCTTTCCGAGGACGTTGAACATACGCCCGAGCGTGCATCTGCCGACGGGAACGTCTATCCCCTTGCCGAGAGCGCGCACTTCCATACCGCGCGCCAGTCCCTCTGACGCACCGAGCATAACGCAGCGCACCTCGTCGTTTCTTATGTGGAGAGCGACCTCCATCGTCCGCTCATCGCCGTCAACAGTGACGGTGAGAGCTTCCTTTATCGACGGGAGATTGCCGCGCGCGAATCTGCAATCCACCACAGATCCGGATACTGCGGTTATTTTTCCGATATTCAAGTCGTCTCCGCCTCCCTTTTGTCTTCTTTCTGTTGTTTTTTACGCTGCGCCGCCGCACACGCCGAGACCTCTGTGATCTCCATCGTTATGGCAGCCTGACGTATGCGGTTGTACTGCACCGAAAGCTCGGATATCATCCTTTCGGCGTTTTCGTTGGCAAGGTGCATTGCAGCCATGCGCGCGCTCTGCTCGCTGCAAAAGCTGTCTATCAGTGCACTGTAAATAAATCCGGAAACATAGCTCGGTATGATACCCTCGAGCACCTCGCGCACCGACGGTGTGAACTCAAACGGTTCCTTTACCGCTTTTTCCTCGGTATCGGTCACGAATGTCTTTCTGTGAAATGGCAAAAGCCTTGCGGTCTTTGTTTCCTCCGTCATACCGTTTTTTATATCGGTGTATATGACGTATATCTTCTCTGCCTCGCCGCGGTCGTAGCGTTCGAGAAGTATCTCGCTTATCTCACGCGCACGCTGCATGGTTGGGTTTTGCGCGGTATAAAGAAAGCTCTGCTCCACCGGAACGCCGTGGCGGGCAAAATACTGTCTGCCATACTCGCCGACGACGAAAAGCTTCGTGTCGGGATGCTTGACAAGCATACGCTCCGCCTCGCGTATGACATTCTGGTTATACGCGCCCGCAAGCCCCTTGTCTGCGGTTATCACAAGGCAGGCATACGTGCCGTTAAGCTCGGGCATACCTTCCTTCGGGTAAAAATAGCGGCTCTCGACATCCTCCGCAGTGCGGAAAATGCGCTTTATCTCGCCGCGCATCGCCTCAAAATACGGGCGTGTATGATCGAGACCTTCCTTTGCCTTGCGCAGCTTCGCCGAGGCGATAAGATACATCGCGTTTGTGATCTTTTCGGTGTCGCGAACGCTCCTTATCCGCCTTTTTATCTCCTTTGCGCCAGCCATATCACATCACTCTGCCGGCTCTGCCGGGCTCACACACCTGCGCGCAAGCGCGGATATGCTCTTTCTGTCGCTGTCGGCGATCGTTCCCGAGCCGTCTATCGCGGCGCAAATATCGGGAAGCTCCGCTTCGGCTGCCGCTATGAGCTTTGCAGCCAGATGAGCGATCTCACCCGGCTCTGCATCCTCAAAGGCATGGTCGAGAGCCGCGGTGAGCAATATCACCTGCGCATGGCGGCTGTACGGATGGTACTGCGGCTGACGCAGGAGCTGCATAAGCCCGTGACCGTATCTGAGCTGCCTTTTTGTAAGCTCGTCAAGGTCGCTCGCAAACTGCGTAAAGACCTCTATCTCGCGGTACTGCGCAAGATCGAGACGTATAGACCCGGCAGCTTTTTTCATTGCCGGAGCCTGTGCCGCTCCACCGACACGCGAGACCGAAAGACCGATATTCACTGCGGGACGCTGCCCCGAGTGGAAAAGATCGCTTTCAAGGAAAAGCTGACCGTCGGTGATGGATATTATGTTCGTCGGTATATACGCCGCGACGTCGCCCGCCTGTGTTTCGACTATCGGCAGAGCCGTCATGCTGCCGCCGCCGAGACGGTCGGCAAGCTGCGCCGAGCGCTCGAGCAGTCTTGAATGCAGATAAAACACGTCTCCGGGATACGCCTCACGTCCGGGCGAGCGCCCGAGCAGCAGGCTGAGCGCACGGTATGCCACCGCGTGCTTTGAAAGATCGTCATAAACGATAAGAACGTCCTTGCCGCGGCGCATGAAATATTCTCCGAGCGCGCAGGCGGCATACGGAGTGATATACTGCATCGTCGCCGCCTCGCTTGCGGTCGAGCTGACGATAACGGTATAATCCATCGCGCCGCGCTTTGCAAGCACGTCGGCAAGCTGAGCGACGCTCGAGCCCTTTTGCCCTATTGCGGCATAAATGCAGATAACGCCGCGTCCCTTTTGGTTAAGGATCGTATCGACCGCAAGCGCGGTCTTGCCGGTCTGCCTGTCGCCGATTATCAGCTCACGCTGACCGCGGCCTATCGGGAACATCGAATCCACCGCAAGCAGCCCCGTCTCAAGCGGGCGGCTCACCGGTTTGCGGTCGATGATGGCGGGAGCGGGACTCTCTATCAGATACCAGTCCTCCTCGGCGATGCTGCCCTTGCCGTCTATCGGCTCGCCGAGCGCATTTACCGCCCTGCCGATATACGCCTCGCCCACGGGCATTCCCGCAACTCTGCCGCTGCGCAGAACGGTGCTGCCCTCTTTGACCTCACTGCTGTCGCCGAACAGCACGCAGCCTATATCATCCTCGCGCAGATCAAGCGCCATGCCGCGTATGCCCGAGTCAAAAAGCAGTATCTCGCCGTATCCCGCGCTGCCGAGACCGTCAACGACGGCAATGCCGTCTCCCACCGATATCACGGTGCCTATCTCGTCAGCCACCGGCTCCGGCTCCCAGCCTCCGACAGCTTGGCGGATGAGCGGCATGACATTGCGGCGCCCCTTGAGCGCCGTGCTTATGTCGGCTTTCAGCTTGCGGCTCTTGCCCGCAAGCGTCCAGTCATATACCTTGTCGCGCCTGCCGTCCTCACCGAATTCAATGCGGAAGCCGTCGCCGATCTCGCGGTGCTCTTCCCAAACAACGCTGACCTCGGCGTCGTTCTCGCGCGCAATAAAATCGCGTATTTTTGCCGACTGCGCGTCGCTCGGGCGCTCACGGCTGCATATATACGCAACGATATTCGGGCGCTTGCCGTCAAGCACGGTCATTTTTATCACCCTTTTGTCCGTCTGCCTTACTGCCCGCGGAATTTATGAAATCGTCGAACGCATCTCCCGAGCGCTCGCCGACCATCTTATCGACAGCCTTCGACACCATATCGGCTATCTCGCCGTCGGCACGGCGCATCATGGCGTCGCGCTCCTCTACCGCCTCTCGCCTTGCGTCGTCAAGTATCTTCTCGCTCTCGCGCTCGGCTGCGGCGACCCTTGCGCGTGCTTCACGCTCGGCATCGGCAAGCTTTTCGGCACGCATCGCCTCTGTTTCCTTTTCGGCGTCGGCAAGCAGCTTTGAGTATTTCTCGGCGTCCGCCTTGGCATCCGCAAGCTTTTTCTCAGCTTCGGCGTCCATGTTCTTATAATATTCCTCGCGTCCGTTCATAAATTTCTTCACCGGCTTGTAAAGGAGGAATCCCAGCCCGCCGCCGAGAAGTATGAAGTTGAACGCGTGCAGCAGTATCTGCTGCCAATCTATGTTAAGAGGAAGTTTCATTTAAGGTACCGTACCCTTTTGTCAGATTTATCAGAGAACGAAAACGATAAGTATGGCAACGATAAGGGCGTAAATGACGACTGTTTCGATAAAGACCAGACCGAGCATAAGGCTGCCGCGAAGGTTTTCGGCTGCCTCGGGCTGGCGGGCAATGCCGTCTGCCGACTTTGATATCGCAATACACATACTAACAGCGCCCGTAGCTGCGACAAGGCCGACACACGCTGCCGCGGCAATGGCTTTTGATTTCGTGCTGCCGTCGTCGACGGTCGCTGTATCTGCAGTATCGGCAGTTGCGGTATCGGCGGTATCCGCCGCGTCATCGGCTGCCGCAAAGATCCCGAGACTCAGCACAGATACGGCGAGCACGGCAACAATAAGTACGGCAATGATCTTTTTAAAATTCTTCATGATAAAAACTCCTTTTGATGGCGGTTTCAGCGCTTGATTTTACGGAACGCACGGCACTCAGGCTGACTTTTCCGTATTCTTTTCTGTATTTTTTGCTTTCTTTTTTGGCGGGGCCGAGACCTCTCCGTAGAAAAGCGCGGTAAGAGTGATGAGAACGTAGGTCTGTATCAACGCGTGAAGGAGCGTGAACATAACACCTACTGCTACCGGCAGCACGAAGCTGAGGTTAAGGTAGTAATAAACGAGCTCTGTGACGAGCAACCCGCTGAGCAACGCGCCGAAAAGACGGAAGCTCATTGATATGGGAAGCGAAAATTCCTTAAGCGTGCTGCCGACGCCGCGAAAGCCGTTGCTGACAATACCGCCGGTCAGTATGGCAAGATAGGAAATGCAGCCCATCGCTATCGCACCGTTGATATCGGCAAGCGGCGCGGGGAGGGCTATCGAATCTCCGTTGACCGTGACCGCCTGAAAGCCGAAAAGTTCAAACACCGTGCCGACGAAGATATACACGCCCGCGGCAAATATGTATGCGCCGAGAAAGCCGTTGCGGTGCGGGCTGTTGGTGCGCGCGGTACCGTCGAAATAGCCGACGAGCCTTTCAAGCAATATCTGAAATTTGCCGGGATCCTTCATTCTGAATCGCGGTATGACGAATATCCTCACCACAGCCGCAAACAGAAGCAGTATTCCCGTAACGTACAGCGCCGATATGAACGCCGGGTTGACGTTTTTTATTCCGAACAGACTGATGACATTCCGCTCGTGAAGCACCGCGTCGCGCATTGCTTCCTTGATAGATTCCTTTTCACCGCCCGGAGAGCCGACAAGTACAGCCCCGACAGCGGTAAGGATCAGCGCCGCGACCCAGACCGCGACCAGAATACCTTTTTTCTTTTTATTCATTTGTTCTCCTTTCCGTTTTTTTCGATCTGCGGATAAACAGATCTATAAACATAAGGCAAAAGCTTATAAACAGCAGCCCGCAGGACACAAGTATCGCCTTTTTACCGATGACCTGCGTCAGAAGGCTGCCGAGCCCCGCTCCGAAAGCAAATATAACTATAACTCCGAAATATGTAAGCGCGCTGTGAAGATGCTCACGGTCGCGTGTGTTGACGTATTTTCCGAGCTCCTCCGCGCCCGAGCGCATATTGCCGATGCACATCGTGCTCGCATAGGCAAGTCCGCGCACCTTTCGGAAGGTCATGACCTGCATTGCGCAGACAAATGAAACGAGCGCATTCGCAACGCGGTCGGAGGATATGAATGTGACGCCCGCCAGGATAACTATCTCTATCGCAAGCACTATCTGACGCCAATGCAGCTTTTGATTTTTGCCGAACGCAAGGCGCACGAGCAGCGCCGCCGCCGCACCGAGCAGGAACGACAGCACCGGTATCGCATATTTTATCACAATGTCCCACTCATGCCTGAAGAGAGCCGTACTGAGCAGCACGATGTTGCCGGTCTGCGCATTCGCAAACACCCCTCCGCGGCAGCCGTAGGTGTAAGCATCCTGAAATCCGCCCGAAAGCACTATAAAGATCGCCGTAAAAAGAGTATCGGACATTTGTCCTCTGTAATCAACCTTCAGATTCATGTCTTTGACTTCCGTAAAAATGTACTGTCCGGATATTGACTTTTCCGAACCTGTATATTATAATACCTTTTATGATATATGTAAAATCTATATTGCATATATTCACGATATCAAATTCACATACCGGAGGCACACGACCGTGTATATAAGCTACGACTATTACCGCATTTTTTATTACGTCGCCAAGTACGGGAATGTCTCCCGTGCCGCAAAGTTACTGCTCGGCAATCAGCCGAACCTGACACGCGCGATAAAAAATCTTGAGGCGGAACTCGGCTGCCCGCTGTTTTCGCGCACCAACCGCGGCATGAAGCTGACGCCCGAGGGAGAAAAACTTTATTCTCACGTAAAGACCGCCGTTGAGCACATAGAAGCGGGCGAAGCGGAAATAACCGCAAGCCGCGACCTGCAGAGCGGAACGGTGTTCATCGCCGCCAGTGAAGTCGCTCTTCGCTGTCTCCTTTTGCCCGTGCTGAAGAAATACCGTCTCATGCACCCGGGGATACGCCTACGCATCAGCAATCACTCGACGCCGCAGGCGATAGAGGCGCTGAAGGGCGGCGACGCCGATCTTGCCGTCGTCACCACACCGACGATCAGCTACGCATCTCTTGAAGAGATACGCGTCAGAAACGTGCGCGAGGTAGCCGTATGCTCGGCGGCGTTTCCCGATCTTATCGGCAGGCGCGTTTCTCTCTCCGATCTCATCCGTTACCCGCTTATCTCGCTCGGCTCTGACACAAAATCATTTGAATTTTACTCGGCATTCTTTACGGCGCACGGGCTGCCCTACCGTCCCGGCATCGAGGCGTTCACTGCCGATCAGATATTGCCTATGGTCCGCGCCGACCTCGGCGTCGGTTTTGTGCCGGAGGAATTTCTGCATCCCGGCGACACCGTTTCGGTCATCGACATTGCCGAAAAGATACCCGAGCGCGGCATCTGCCTTATAAAAAGGAAGGATCAGCCGCTCGGCATGGCGGCAAAGGAGCTTGAAAAGATGATACTCGATACAGCGGACGGGCAAGCCGGTCAGGAATAAAACGCAAGCCCCAGCCCCGCGGAGATAAGTATCATGAGTATCGGCGACGGACGTTTTTTCCTCAGCTTGCGCCAGACTATGTGTATCACGGCGAGTATTGCGAGGATCACAAGCCCACGAAGGTCAACGCTTACGGCGTCGCCGATATTGCCGACCGAGAGAAGCGTTTTGAGGAACATCGTTACCGCCGTGGCTATTATCATTCCGACGACGGCGGGACGGATGCCGCCGAGAAAAGCGTTGACGCCCGCATATTTCAACAGGTCGCTGATGACTGCCGCGATGACGAGGATGATGATGAAGGCGGGCAGCGCGACGCTGAGCGTCGCCAGAAACGCACCGAGAAGTCCGCCCTGAGATGCACCGATGAATGTCGCCATATTGACGGCGAGTGACCCCGGCGTCGACTCGGCAACCGCAATGAAATTCAAAAGCTCGCTTTCGGTGAGCCAACCGTGAGCGAACATCTGCTCGCGGATGATCGATATCATTCCGTAGCCGCCTCCGAAAGAGACAGCGCCTATCTCAAGAAAGGTAAGAAAAAGCTCAAGATATATCATTTTTCTTCCTCCCTGTCGCTGCCGCCGCTCTTTTTACGCAGCCTTCCGACGAGGTAGACAAAAACGCCGACCGCACCTGCAATAAGTATGTAAAACACAGAGGAGAAACTGACCGCAAAAAGCGAAAAAGCCACCATACACACGAGAGACGCGCCGCAAAGCACCATGCTCAGCACGTCTTTTTTCATTTCGCGGAACAGCTTTAATCCCGCAGAGGCTATGAGGTATATAACGCACGCCTGCACGCCGCGAAAAGCGTAGCCGACGTATTTTATCGACAGAAACGCGTCAAAAAAGAGTGATATCACATATATAATGATAAATGAAGGAATGCAGACGGCGAGCGTTCCGAGAAAGGCTCCGGGAAAGCCGCCGACCCTGTATCCGAGATACGTTGCGCTGTTTACCGCAGCGGGTCCCGGTGTGGATTCCGCGATCGCGATCATATCGAGAAACTCATCCTTGCCGATCCACTTTTTCTTTGTCACGAATTCGTTTTCAAGCAGCGCTATCATGGCATATCCGCCGCCGAAGGTGAAAAGACCTATCTTGAGCATCACAAGGAATATCCCGATAAGCTTGCCCGCCCTGTTTTTTTTCATATCAGCCCCCATTTTCGCAAAATTCGCAAAAAAAATCTATGTGGTAGTATTATAGCACTTGACAACCGATTTGTAAAATAGTATAATCTGATAAAGTTGATAACCGATAAGCTATGAGGTGTCCTTATGACCATACGCCATCTTAAAATGTTTGCCGCCGTGTGCGAATACGGCGGAGTCACACGAGCAGCCGAGGCTCTGCACGTGGCTCAGCCCGTCGTCAGCACAGCGGTCTCAGAGCTTGAAAAATACTACGGCATACGCCTTTTCGAACGGATAAACCAGCGACTCGTCATAACCGAGCAGGGCGGCGAGCTGCTCGTAAAGGCGCGCGACGTGATATCATGCTTTGAGGATTTTGAGGGGCTTGCACGTGAGGACAGCGGAAAACCGCGCGTTCGCGTCGGTTCATCGCTCACGATAGCGCAGACAGGGCTGCCCGCGATAATAAAAAAAATACGCGAAAGATACCCGGCGGTCGATCTTTGCATCGAGGCGAACAAGACCTCGGAAATAGAAGAAGGGATCATGCGCGGCGAGCTTGATTTCGGGATAGTGGAAGACCGCGTGACCTCGGCGGTCATGAAAACGGTACCGCTGACCTCCGACCGCCTTGTTGCCGTATGCTCGCCCGACTATCCCCTGCCCGATGCCATAGGCACCGTCGCACTTGCCGCGCAGCGGCTGCTGCTGCGCGAGACCGGAAGCGCATCGCGCGATTTTCTTGACAGGATATTCACATCGCACCGCGTCGTTGCCGTGCCGGCAATGACTTCGGTCGGCAATTCGGCGCTTATCGCAGCCTGCGCCGTGGGCTTCGGAGTTACCGTGCTGCCCGAGAGCCTTGTCTCGGCCGACATTGCCGCATGCCGCCTGCGCGAGATAAAGATCACAGACGCCGACCTCAGCCGCGATCACTTTCTGATACTGCATAAAAACAAACGGCTCAACGCCGTTCAGGAGGATATTTTCAATATCTGCCGCGGGATATGACCTTCGACATGACACCGGAGAGCAGAAAAAGTCGGGAAAAACGCCGCCGTATCTGCTATAATACAGGCAGACGGAAGGGGGAGACAAATGAACTGGATCACGGGAATACAGCGCGCCATAAACTATATCGAGGATCATGTTGAGGACGATATCGACATCGCGGCAGCGGCGCGTGAGGCTGCATCATCGCCGTTTCACTTTCAGCGTATGTTCAGTATGCTGACGGGCATCACGCTCGGCGACTATATCCGTATGCGCAGGCTGTCGCTTGCGGCCGACGAACTGCGGCGCGGCAACGAAAAGACCATAGACATTGCGCTGCGCTTCGGTTATGACACACCCGAGAGCTTTTCCCGCGCCTTTCAGCGCTTTCACGGCATCACACCGACCGAGGCGCGGCACGGCGGTAACGTCCGTTCATTTTCACGCCTTTCCGTAAAACTTACTTTATACGGAGGTAATCTTATGGACTACAGGATCGAAAAAAGAGATGCGTTCAGCATCATCTGCAAAAGAAAGCACGTAAACAAGCCGGAGGGTACATCGGCAGAGGCGGATATCGCCCCCTTCTGGGCGGAATGCGGCGCAGACGGTACTATCGCAAAACTTCAGAAATACGCAAACTACGACACCCTGCACGGCATTCTCGGCATCTGCTTTTCGGACGAGACGGACGATTCGAGCTTTCCCTACGGCATCGGCGCGGAGTACAACGGTGTTCCGGTGACCGACGCGGGCTTTGAGATCAAGGAGATACCCGCGCACACATATGCGGTGTTCCCCTGCCGCGGCAAAATGCCCGAGGCATTCCGCGACACTTATATGAAGATATGCTCGGAGTTCTTCCCGCAGAGCAGCACATATGAGTACGGCAGCGGAACAGAGCTTGAGGTTTATCCCTCAGCCGACGTTTCGGACCCGAATTACAGCTGCGAGATCTGGATCGCGGTGAACGAAAGAAAAAACTGAATTATTGAGCGGCTGTTGAAAGCGAAATGCTTTCAACAGCCGCTTTTACATATTTACCTCACCCTCTCAGAACAGTGCCGTTTGCAAGCGTGACGGTGTGACCGCCGAAATTTATCGTGCCGTTGTTCGTAAGGCTCGTCACCGTGCAGTCACCCGTAAGGTTCCATGTGCAGCCCGCGCCGACCGTGACCATGGCGTTATCGGCGACTGCCGTGCCGCCCTCGGCATTTGAAACGATATTCACCGCTCCGGTAAACACCGAACCGTTTTCGAGCGTGAGATCGAGAGTTGATATGCTGTCAACGATAATGTCGCCATCAACGGTCTGAGCGTCGGCGGTGAAAGTCACCTCGGCGCCGTTCTTGCCCGCCGTGCCCCAGCCGTGAGAGGCATTGTTGCCCGCAACACGCAGGAAGGCGCCGGTCCCGTCCTTATTTTCGACCGCAACACCGGACATGCGTATGACCGCATTTGTGTTCGTGACGAATATCATATCTCCGCTGCTGCCGGTGAGCGTTCCGCCCGTCACAGTGAGCGACGACGTGCCGACGTCCGCATCCCCCGACATCGACTGATAAAGCATGATGTTGTGGACGTTTATATCACCGCTCGAGCTTTTTTCGGCTGACATATTGCCAAAAACAGTGCATCCCTCAAGCGTTATCGAATTTTTGCCCTCAATGACCAAAGCCTCGGAGTTTGCGGCTGTCAGAAGCGCGTTTTTAACGGTTATCGAGGCTGTGGAATATACCGCAGGCGAATTATAGCCCGCGCTCGTGTAGCTGCCGCCGTTTACCGTTACCGTTCCGCCGCCACGGTCGGAACGTATCGCCGCAGAGGAATTTCCCGAGGTGCTCACCGTGAGATCGTATGCATTTGTCGTGCCGCCGCCCGTGGTCTGGATGCCGCCGGAATTATCCGCGCTCGTTGTTATCCTCGTGCCGTAAATATTGACCGTCGTCCCCTTGCCGTAGCTGAACACGCCGTTGCCGTTGCGTGCGGCGGAGGTCACAGTGGAGTTTTTGATAGTGACAGTTGCGCCGCCGGTGGCAAGTATTGCCGCGTTCACGCCGTAAAAGTCGCCGTTTTCGGCATTTGAGGTCGCACCTGCCGACTTATCGACGGTAATGCCGTCAAAATCCGCCGTTGCGCCGTCAATGCGCAGCGCGTTTTCGTTGTCTCCGACAGAAGTATAGGAATTCCCCGTATAGCTGCCGTTCTCACTCACGGTGTTGGCGCTGCTGCCCTGATCCACGCTTGCGCCGCCGTTTCCGCCGTCCGGTCTTTGACCGCCGCCCTGCCCTGCCGTTATGACCTCAGCGGACTTCGGCTTTCCGTCCTCGCCGAACCTCACGCACAGCACCTTGCCCGCGGCAAGGTCGGATACGCCGACTGTATTCCTGTTCTCGGTTATCTCAACGCCGTCGAGATCGACGGTAAGCGTTATCCCGCCTGCCGTAAAACCGACGTTCTGCCTCATTCCGGAGTTGCCTTTGTCATCTCCGCCGCCGAGCATTGACGGTGCATTGCCGTCGCCCGCGCCGCCGGGCAGATCCGGCGGTGTTTCACCGCCGCCGGGTTGACCGCCGCTTTCGCCGTCGGGCTTTTCGGGAGGCGTGCCGCCGGCGCTGCCGTCGGGCATATCCGGAGGTGTAAAGTCGCCGCCCGATGCTCCGCCGTCACCGCTTATCTCACCGAGTGTGAGCGTTACCTTTGTTCCGTTTATTTCCGCGATCTCGCCCCATACCGTGCCGAGCGCATAATCCGGCACTCTCTGCCCACAGGCAGAAAGCGAAAGCACGAGCAATGCCGCGCATATAACAGCCAATGTTCTTTTCATGATAAGGTCTCCTTTGCAAATTATTTTTCCCATGCAACACCGTTGCCGTCGAGCGCCGACGGCTGACTGCCGGAGGCTATCTCAGCCGACGTACTGCCGAGCAGCACAACAAGTGCGTTCATTGCCGACGGCATTTTTACCGAAACTATGCCCGAAATGTCGAGATATGAGCCTGACGCAAGATTGAGCGTTGCCTTTTTGCCGAACGACGAGAAATTACGGCACATGGTCGATTCGTTGCCCATGCCGCCCGAAAGCCCGATGCCGACAACATACCCGCCGGTATAACTGTACCCGCGCTCGGTGTCGATGGAGGAATCCGCTCTGCCGGTCGAAATTATGACGGAGCGCCCGCCCGCAAACAGGATACCGCCGTACTGCGTCCTGCTGTTGGAATCAACACCGTCGCCGCCCGCGAGCACATAAAGCGTGCCGCCGGATATCGTTATCCCGGTACCCTCGGTCGCTGTGGCATTAAGCCCGTCGTCGGAGGATATCACCGACACGCTCCCGCCCGATATTTCGACCGTGTTGCCCTCAATGCCCTCATAGCTGCGGAGCACCGTTATGCTGCCGCCTCCGATCGTAGCCTTCCCGTCGGCGTGCACCGCATCGTCGTTCGACGAGAGCGTAAGAGTGCCGCCTGTGACTGTCACGTTCCCGCTCGGCTTCGCGCCGCTCTCAAGCGTACCGTCATTGTTGGCGTGTATCGCGTCGTCATAAGCATTTATCGTTACAGCGCCGCCGTTTATAACTATTTCGTTGCCTGCTTTTATTCCTTTGGTCGAATGGTCGCCCTTGTCGCTGTTCCCGTCGTTCATGCCGCCGGGACCTCCCGGTCTGCCGCCCATGCCGCCGGGACCCACCGCTGCGGTGGTATAGTTCGTCCACTCAAAGCCGCGGCCGGAAAAGGTTATCGTGTCATAGCTTGCGTTTGGCGTCATCTGCCCCGATGAGCGGTAATATGCCGACGACTGCCCCTGCTCCTGCCCCGAGGTGTAGGCGTAAACGTCCATATAGTCATAGCCCTCCGCGCGCTCGACGGTGTAATAGCAGTAGCTCTGTCTGCCGGAGCCGACCTTTTCGTACTTTCCGTCGGTGTTTACCCAAACGCCCTCTCCGTCGCTGTTATAATAATGCACCGAAAAGCTATAATCGGCAGAGGCGGATCTGATATAATAAGTGTTTCCGGCTACCGCCGTGACCTCCTCGGAATAGTCGGAATATTTATCGGTGTAAATATTCAGCGTACCGTCGGCTATAACAACATCGCACGCCGCGTCGATACCGTCGCAGGCTGCATAGATGTTGACGATGCCGCTTTCTATCGTAACGCTCCCCTTCTGCTTGCCCTTCTTTGAAAGAGAGGTGTCGGAGGTCTTTATACCGTCGCCAAGGCGGGATATGAGCGTTATATCTCCCGACGAGACAGTAACGCCGTCGTTGCCCTTAAGAGCGTTATCGACCGCGCTGACATAAAGCGTCAGCTTCTGCACCGCGAGATCGTCTTTTGTGTGGATGCCGTTGTTGCTCGCGGATATCACGCGCAGTATGCCGGCGCCCTTCAGCTTGAGATCGCATTCGGAATACACCGCCGATTTCAGCTCGTCAGCCGCCGCGCGATCGTCGTAAATATAGTTTTCGGTTTCCTTTTTGGCGGAAATATCTGCATTCGCCGCACTTTTTACATACAGCGGACACGCCGTCGAGCTGCCGAGCGTGAATCCCGCAAGCTCTATCACGATATCGTTACCGTCACCCGCGTCAAAGACGAGCGAGCCGTAATAGCTGCCCGAAAGCGTCCATGTCAGCTCATCTGCCGCCTTTGCCGCCGTGAAGGTAAGTGCGCCGCTCGCGCCGTCAATGCTGTACGAGGTCCCCGCCGGCAGCGTGATATCCGCCGCATATACCTTGTCTCCTTCCGGATGCACGACATGAAGCACACCGCCATCCTCAGTCACGTCATACAAAAGCCCGCTCGCGCTCACCGTCCACGCAATGACCACCGGATCGACCGTGCCGTCCGCCCACGCGTATTTTTCGGTGTCGCGCAGCATCACCGTAGCGGTATAACCGCCGACGGCGGTCGCGCGGTTGCCGGTTATCTCCATAAGCGACGCGTCAAAGCCGTCGGGCATAAATTCAAGCTCGCCGCCGGTATATTTCAGCGCCGCGGAGGCTGCCGATGGTTTGACGAACGCCTCTCTGCCGCTCATATCAACGGTCTCGGGCACCGTTGTCTCCGGCATCCACGGCGCAGTGGCAGCGCCGCTGCCGTCGGACGCGGATGAGGATGAAGTTCCGTCTTCACCGCCGCCGGGTCTGCGGCAGGACGCAAGCGTCGCGGAAAGCGCCAGCGCGCATAAAATTGCCGTTATCCTTTTTGCATTGCCCTCAAAGCTCATCTTTTTCTTCCTCCTTCAGCAGCGATATCTCAAGATTTCCGTTTCTCACACGCAGACTGTCGATGAACTCCTTCTCCGACGCCCCGGCCTTCACCGTCACGCGGTATGTGAGCCTGAAAAGGCTCCCCATATTGGCTGTTCTGACCGCCACCTGCTCACACGCGTCGGTGTATTTGCCGAATATCCCGTCAAACGCACCGGAATAGTCAAGATCCTCGGGGACAGTCATTTTCAGTATCCGAGTGCGGTCACTCGCGCTCCTGCGCCGTGCGGCGCAGTTGCATATCATAACGATAACGCACATTATAACGGTGAAAAGCACCGCGTATGCAATATACCCGACGCCTACAATCAGCCCCGAGCACATCGCCATAAAGATCATACTGATCTCCTTGGCGTTGCCCTGCGCCGAGCGGAAGCGAACGAGCGAAAACGCTCCCGCCGTCGCCACACCGACGCCGATGTTGCCGTTTACCATCATTATCACGACGGCGACCACCGCGGGAAGCATGATGAGCGCCGTGCGAAAGCTGCCGCTTGCACGATTTTTGAAGGAATAAGCCGCAAAATACATGATTCCCGTCACGAGCGCCGCACCGACGCACAAAATAAAGCTGCGGACAACGACCGACGACGCCGCGTCTCCGCTGAAAATACTGCCGAACAGATCAGGCATAGATCTCACATCTCCTTACATTTTTATTTTCCGATATTACCGAATCGGTATACGCCCTGCCGTATTTTGAAAAGGACGTCGGATATATCTTCTCACGCGCAAGCACCTCCGAGAGCCACAGGGGAACGGCTCCGGCTATCTTAAGCTCCATGAGCACCGTCCCCGGCGCAAGTATCGGGCTTCCGTACACTCCCGCCGCAAGTCCGACATCCTCCGTGCGCCACAGTATGTCGGTGTCAAAGGTGATGCGCAGATCGCGGTCGTCGGCTCCGAAAAACGCCTCCCGCGCATATGAAATGAACATTGCGGGGTAAAGCGTACCGTAAAATTCCATGAAATACGCGATCTCGCGCGTTATCTGCGAATACGGATGCGGCTGTTCGATAAACTTCAAGGCAGCGTCATATGTCATATCCGCGCGCCGCTTGTAGACCACCGCATCGTATTTCTTTTTAAGCTCAAGAAAGACCTTGCTGTCCCCGCGCGGCGTACCGTAGCTGCGCAGCCGCATTTTCTCCTTGTACGGCGGCTTTTCGAGCGAGCGACGGATGATCCGGTGATCCGGTGTGTCGTAATAGACATTGCAGACCGTGCTTCTGCCGTACTCATCGCCGACCGTCCTGCCCTCCATGGCACGCCGCACCGCCGAGTACCGCCGACTGTCGAGCAGATATTTTATCTCATACCGCTTGAACTGATTCTGTATTTCCACCGTTATCCCCCTCCCTGTGACCTCATTATAAGCGACCAAACTAAAACGAAATTAAAAAAACGACCTTTCCGAAAAAAGATCGTTTTTTATTTTCTGCTTTGTCAGAGCGTGACCGTAAACACCGCCGTACTGCCGTCGGGAGACGAGGCTGCGATCTTTCCGTGATGAGCCGTCACTATCGACTGCGCCACCGAAAGGCCTATGCCGTGCCCGCCGGTCTCGCTGTTGCGCGAGCTGTCAAGACGGTAAAACCGCTCAAAAAGCATACCGAGATCGCCGCGCGGCAGCCCCTCGGCGCTGTTCGTGACAGTGATCCTTTTGTTTTTGCCCGCGCTCTTAACGGTCACCGACACATCGCCGCCGTCGGGAGAATACTTGAAGGCGTTGTCGAGCAGGATGCAGAACAGCTCGCGTATCATCCCCATATCGCCGCAATACGAAAGATTTTTTTCGATATCGCAGGTAAGGTGCTTTCCGCGAGATCCCGCTATCGCAAAATACGGTCGCACCGCCGCCTCCGCCACCTCCGAAAGCGAAAAATCCGTCATAACGATTCGGCTGCCGCCCTCATCGGCTTTTGAAAGAAAGACCAGCTTGTTCGTCAGCTCGGTAAGCCTGCCGACCTGCTCCTTTATTGTAGCCGTCCACTCGTTTTCTCCGCTGTTGTACTCAATTATTTCGCAGCTCGCACCGATAACGGTCAGCGGCGTTTTAAGCTCGTGACTTGCATCGGTGATAAAACGCTTCTGTTTTTTGTACATTTCCGCAAACGGTCTCATTATTATGCCGGAAAAGATAACGACGAGTATGAAGACCACACAAAGCCCCGCCAAACTGACGACCGCACTTGCCAAAAAAAACTCGCGCCATGTGTCAAGGCTGCGTCCGCAATCAAGAAAGATGTACATCGTGCCGCCGTTGTCGGCATCCGTCGCAAGGTACTTGTAATTTTCAATAAATCCCGACTTCTTGCCGGATCTGAACAGAGACGCGGCATAATTCTCGGCTTCCCCGGAATCGACTGCTGCTATCTTGTCTGTGTTCACGGCGAGCGTGTTCCCATCGCCGTCGAGCGTTACCGTAAAAAACCGCGTCTCATACGGCGCCTCGGGCGACATTTTTCCCGGCAGTCTTCCCGGCTGCGGGTCGCCGCCGTTCATATCCTTTGGCGGCATATCGTTTCTTGTATCCTTTGCATTGTCCCGCATCGGGAACTTCCCGTCGTTGATCTCAAGCAGGTGCAGCGTCTCGTCTGCGCTCCTGTTTATATCAACATAGTTATGGATATTGATAAATCCGATTATCGTCACCAGCACCAGCGCCGTAGCGCACATCGCCACGGTTATAAACTTGATCCGCAGTTTTTTAAGCATTTCCGCACTCCAGTGTGTAGCCGATATTCCTCACGGCTTTTATCGTAACGCGGGAGCCGAGCAGCTTCAGCTTTTTGCGCAGATATGAGATATACGTCCACACAACATTTATCTCCGCGTCGCTGTCGAGCCCCCAGATGGCATCCATAAATCTCTCCGCCGATATAACGCGCGAAGGATCTCTCATGAGCATCTCCATGATCTGAAATTCCTTTGCCGTGAGCGCAAGCTTGCCGCCTGCCGACGAAAGCTCAAAGCTCGCGCGGTCGAGGCGCAGGTCGCCGTATACGAGCGAATTGTGGCCCTCGCCGCCCTGTCTGCGCGTGATGGCGCGCAGCCGCGCCAAAAGCTCCTTTGTGACGAACGGCTTTGTAAGATAATCGTCAGCCCCGCAGTCAAGCCCCGCGACCTTGTCGTCAACGTCGCTTTTTGCCGTCAGAAGCAGCACGGGGACCTTGTTCCCCGCTGCGCGTATCGTGCGCAGCACCTCAATGCCGTCTACCTTCGGCATCATTATGTCAAGGATGACTCCGTCATATGCTCCGCACGCAAGATAATCGAGCGCGTCGGCGCCGTTGTACACGGCATCGACCGTATAACCGCTGTGCCTGAGTATCGTAACGAGCACATTCGACAGCGCTCTCTCATCCTCCGCAAGTAAAAGCTTCATTTTTTCCACCTCCCGTAATACTATACCGCGCAAACCTTAATTACGGTTAAAAAATGCTTCCCGATAAATAAATTATATCACAAACCGCCGCGCTGCGCAATAAAGCACTTAACAAACTGCGCCCCTTGTGATACAATAAGCCCATAAAAATCAAGCTGCCACCGGGCAGCAGAGATGCAAAAGCATCCGCCGCACATCGTTAGGTCTTTGAAGATGTGTCGACGGGTGCTTGTTTTTTTCGGAGGTTCAAATGACGGAAACACTAAAAAAGCTAACGGGCTATTTCTCAAAAGCGGAGATCGCGCTGTGGTGTACATCATGCACGCTCATCATCGCATCCTTCTGCATTTTCGACCGCGCGGAATACATGACGCTCGCCGCATCGCTCATCGGAGTGACCTCGCTGCTGCTCAACGCCAAGGGAAACCCTCTCGGGCAGCTCCTTACGATCATTTTCAGCGTATTCTACGGGATAATTTCGTTTTCCTTCGCTTATTACGGCGAAATGATAACATATCTCGGCATGACCGCGCCTATGGCTGTGTTCGCCCTTGTCATGTGGCTGCGCCACCCGTACAACGGCAAAAGGTCGGAAGTGGCGGTAAACCGCATCAGCGGCAAGGAAGCGATACTTATGCTTTTTCTCGCAACTGCCGTAACAGCGGTCTTTTACTTCATCCTTGATGCGTTCGATACCGCGAACATAGTGCCGAGCACGATATCGGTCACAACAAGCTTTCTTGCGGTATACCTTACCGCAAGACGTAGCGAATATTTCCCGCTCGCCTATGCCGCAAACGACATCGTGCTCATCGTCCTGTGGACGCTCGCCGCAATGAGCGACATATCCTACATTTCTGTCGTGATATGCTTTGCAATGTTTCTTGCCAACGACATTTACGGCTTCATAAACTGGTCGCGCATGAAGCGGCGGCAGAATGCATAACCTCATAAATAAAAAAACCGTGTGTTGAAAAAATCAAAATGAGGTTTT
>ERZ1106943.619-NODE-619-length-44961-cov-8.458246_pt1 | contig 44961 bp, 63 predicted proteins | sample MGYA00403671_ERZ1106943 | MGnify/ENA primary metagenome ERZ1106943 (study PRJEB35170, sample SAMEA104062427) | human gut metagenome | biome: human gut; feature: human-associated habitat; material: faeces | place: Denmark | collected 2012-06-14 ...
CAGATAGGCTCAAGCGGAGACTGGGCGCAGATAGGCTCAAGCGGAGGCTCGGCGCAGATAGGCTCAAGCGGAGACAGGGCGCAGATAGGCTCAAGCGGAGACTGGGCGCAGATAGGCTCAAGCGGAGGCTCGGCGCAGATAGGCTCAAGCGGAGACAGGGCGCAGATAGGCTCAAGCGGAGACTGGGCGCAGATAGGCTCAAGCGGAGGCTCGGCGCGGATAGGCTCAAGCGGAGACAGGGCGCAGATAAAGTCAACAGGAAAAAACTCCGTGATATGTTGCGCGGGACATGGTTGTTGCGCAAGTGCAAAAATCGGCAGTTGGATAACGCTCGCCGAATGGAGAATTGATAACGGAGAATGGGTGCCGTTCTTCGTAAAAACTGAATACGTTGACGGCGAGAGAATCAAAGAAGATACAATGTACAAATTGGAAAACGGTGAATTTGTGGAGGTTGAACCATAATGGAATCCACAAATGAAGTACAGGTATTTACGAACCCGGAGTTCGGGGAGATCAGGACACTAACGATAGACGGCATGCCGTGGTTCGTGCTGAAGGACGTATGCGGTGTGTTGGGTGTTTCCCACATCGCTGACACAGCAAACCGCCTCGACGGAGATGAGGTCGATCAGACCGAGGTCATCGACAACTTGGGGCGCAAGCGGAAAACAACCGTCATCAACGAATCCGGTCTATACAGCGTCATCCTGCGCAGCGACAAGCCGAAAGCCAAGACTTTTCGCAAATGGGTAACATCCGAGGTACTGCCCGCTATAAGACGCGAGGGCGCATATGTACTGCCGCTCGCGTCGGGAGACAGCACCGCGCCGCTGAGGACGCTCACACCGGACGATTACCTTGCGGCGGCGCGTCTCATAGCCGGGTGCCGCCCCGACAGGTTGATGATAGTCATCGACACCCTTGAACGCGGCGGCTGGGACCTCGGGAATGCGAAATCACGGCTGCCTGCCGTCGGAAGCACCGCAGACATAGCCGAGCGCATCACGACGGCACGTGACCGCTACCGGCTCAGCTACAACTACATAGCGGCGCACACGGGCGTCTCACCGCAAACGATATGCGCCTACGCCGAGGGACGGCGCTACCCACGTCCGGACAGATACAACCTTATATGCGAGTGTATCTCGGACGCATGCGAAGCCATTGATGAGATAATGGCGACGGAAGAAGAATCATAATCGAACAAAAGAAAGGAAGAAAAAAATGAAATACAAAGTAGGCGATAAAGTCAGAGTGAGAGCGGACCTAAAAACCGGGGTGCGCTACTACACGGCGGACAAAAAGGTGCACAACTATGTCGTGAACGCGATGAAGGGACTCGAAGGTCGGGTAGTGACCATATCCGGAAAAACTCCCAGTGGTCAATACCACGTCAAGGAATGCCCTTACGGCATATTCGGCGAATATTGTTGGACCGATGAAATGTTCGAGCCTGTCGCGGAAGCTTGCGATAAGAAGATCGTCATCACCGCAGATGGCATGAAAACGATTGCAAGGCTGTATGAAGGAAAGGAGCTCATAAAGACCGCAACCGCAAAATGCTCGCCGGATGACACCTTTGATTTCGCCTTGGGCTCGAATATCGCGTTCATCCGGCTTTTCGTAGAAGGAGAAACGAAAGCGGCGAAGCCTCGTATAGAGGTAGGAAAATATTACAGATACGTGGATGAGATACGACCATTCGCCGGGATCATTAAGATCATAGGCAAGGAAGGACGAGAATATTTCTATGACGTAGTTGATGGCATGAAGGACGATATTGTGTGGCACTGCTTTTATGAAGGTTCGCTTTTCGAATCGTTTCTGACGCCCATCGACTATAAGCCCGAACCGAGGTATTACAGTGGAAAAGTCGTGTGCACCTATAAAGCCACAGACGACAGTTATACGGTCGGAAAGATATACGAGTTTGTCAACGGAACAGTTGTTGATGATGACGGAGAGGTGCGGTACAAATCCAATCCCGTCTTCAACATCTCTGAGCTTCAGCTCGTAAGATTCATCCCTCTCGTGGAGTGATGGAGGTAAAACGATGGAAATGCTTGAAGTTCTCAAGGCTCTCAAGGAGTTGGGAGTCATACAGACCACACAGAGCGCGTCCGAGGCGGAGAAAAAGCCCGCGGAGCCTGCGTGCTACACCGCCGAAGATATCCGCCGGCGCTACGGCATCGGCATAAACGGCGCGAGGGCAGTCATACGCTCGATACGCCACGTAAACGGCGGACTGGCGCTCGGGGAAAAGGTGCTCCCATCCGAGCTGCACTACTGGGAAGAAAACCGCGGACGAGCTCCGCAGGAGGTATCGAGATGAATGAAATAACTGCCCGCGAGGTCGATTTTGCCCTTGCCATACTGCCCTACATAGGCGTCGCGCTTGTAGTCGTTTGTGCTGCCGTTGCGGTGGTACACGTTGCGCTGTCTGTCGCCGAGTTTTTCGGTGACTGCCGTAAGTATACCGCGTGGAGACTTGACGATGCGCACACCGCGCACCGCATCGACGACGGGAGACGGAAAAGATGACGATGCACCCGGCGGAGCTCAACGAGATAAACCCCTGCCGGAGCTGCTCGGAGCGCTGCGTCGGTTGCCATTCGGTGTGTGACCGTCGCCGCGAATGGCTTGAAAAATGGGCGGAGTGCCAAGACAGCGAATACAAGCAGCGCGCTGCAGACCGTGCGGACCCGCACCTTGAAGACCAGCGGCTACACAAAATAAAACTAAGCAAGGAGAAAAGGCAATGAGCAACCGAAAGACCGGCACAGCGTTTGAACGCGAGCTGTGCGGGATACTTGCCACTCACGGCTTCTGGGCGCACAACTTTACGCAGTCGGCAGCCGGACAACCCGCAGATATAATAGCCGTCCGTGCGGGCGCGGCTTATCTCATAGATGCCAAGGACTGCGAGCGCGACCGCTTTGAACTGCGCCGCGTCGAAGAGAATCAGCGCCGCTCGATGGACCGTTTCGCCGCCTGCGGCAACGGCTGCGGATGGTTTGCAATACGCTTTTCGACCGGCATATACATGCTGTCACGTGATGTGCTGCGGCTCGCGGGAGACCGTGCGGTGAGCATAGGCGCGGACGACATAAAAGATTACGCGATCCCACTTGAGAAGTGGATGACCAGAGCATGAGAGGAGGGGCGCATGGAAACACTCATTTCAAATAAGATATACATACTCGACCCGACACCGGAGATCATCGAATATTGCAAATCCAAGCTTGTCATTAGCAACCCCGACTACGAAAAGAAGCGGCGCATGGGCAAGTGGCTCGGAGGAACGCCGCAGCGCCTTGTGCTCTATGAACGCGACGGAGACACGCTCGCTCTTCCCTTCGGCTGTCTGCGAGAGCTCCTGCCGCTCCTGCGCACCTCGGATATCAAGTGTGACTTCTCGGAATACCGCCGCGTGGATTATCACTGCAGCGTACCGCTTTTTGACTACCAGAAGCCCGCCGTGGACGAGCTTGTGCGCTGCAAGTTCGGCATACTCGAAAGCCCCGCAGGCAGCGGAAAAACACAGATGGGCGTCGCGCTCATTGCCCGCCTCGGATGCAAAACACTATGGCTGACACATACCGCCGACCTGCTGAAGCAAAGCATGGAACGTGCGGCTATGTATATGGATCCCGCGCTCTTCGGCACGATAACCGAAGGCAAGGTGAATATAGGCACGGGCGTGACATTTGCGACCGTTCAGACACTCGCGGCGCAGGACCTCAACCGATACAAATACGCCTTTGATGCCGTGATCGTGGACGAGTGCCACCACCTTTCCGGCACTCCGACAATGCTGCGTCAGTTCTCGGCGGTGGTGGGCGCCCTTGCCTGTCGTCACAAATATGGACTGACCGCAACACTCCACCGTGCGGACAAGCTCGAGCGCACCGTGTGCGATTACCTCGGCGCCGTTGCGTACAGCGTACCCGCCTCGGCTGTCGCCGACCGAATCATGAACGTGACGGTGAAAGAGATCCCGACGGGTATTGACATCGGAGACGAATGTCTCGATACCGACGGCACGATAATCTACAGCCGGCTCGTGAATTTCCTTGCAGGCAACGCAGCCCGCAACCGACTTATCGCGGACGGTCTGGCGGAGAATGCGGAGCATTACAACCTCGTGCTTTCCGACCGGGTGGAACACCTCAAGACACTGCGCGACATGCTGCCTGCGGATGTGCGCCCTCTTGCAGCGGTCATTGACGGCACGATGCAATCCAAAAAAGCCAAGGCGGAGCGCGGCGAGATAATCGAGGACATGCGTCAGGGGCGCAAGCGTTACCTTTTTGCGACATATAAGCTTGCCAAAGAAGGACTTGATATTCCGCGTCTCGACCGACTTTATCTCACGACACCGCAAAAGGACTACGCAACGATCGTTCAGTCGGTCGGACGTGTGGCGCGCACGTTTGCGGACAAGCTGCCGCCGGTCTGCTATGACTATGTAGACGACGCGGATTACTTCCGCGGCGCGTTCAAGCTCAGATGCCGACACTACAAAAAATGCGGCTGCAAGATCGAAAGGAGCGAACAATGACAACGTGCGGTTTTATCTGTCACGAGTGCGGGAGAACGTTTGACGAACCGGAATACAGGTTCGAGGACGAATCTCTCGCAGCTACCGAACACTGCCCAAGCTGCGGCAGCACAAACTTTACCGATGCGACATTCTGCGAGGACTGCGACACACTTACGGCATACGAGCCGGGGCGCAGCTGGCAGTTCTGCCCCGAATGCCGTGAGGCGCTTGCCGAACAATTTGAAGCACTTATTTCCCGCACATTCAGACCGTGCGAGATCAGATTTCTGAATGACCGTTACGACGGCGAATATTTCGGAAAAGAAAAAATGAAAGAAGAGGAGAAAGAAACATGGCGACTGCAAAAACACACTGGAAAAAGATCGTAAGCGACCCGAACTACATAGGAGAGGCTGACTTTGAGCCGGGCGAGGAAAAGATACTGACAATTGCCTCGGTTAATCAGGCAGAAACGATAACGACCGCCGAGGGCAAATCTCAGAAGGCTGTCGTGCACTGGGCTGAGAAACAGTATAAGCCCATGATCCTCAATGTGGCGCGCTCGAAAGCCATTGAAAAGGTGGCGAAAAGCGGTTACTTCGAGGACTGGATAGGCGTAAAGGTGCAGCTTTATATCGAGCACGGTATCAAGGCATTCGGTGACGTTGTGAGCGCCGTGCGCGTTCGTCCGTACCCGCCGAAGATAGCCAAGATCCTTTGTGACGACTGCAAGAAGGAGATCACACCTGCGGGCGGCATGTCCGCTGCCGAGATCGCGGCGTACACCAAGCGGAAATACTCGCGCACGCTTTGTGCCGCTTGCGCCGCCAAGGAAAAAGCAGCGCGTCAGGCAGCCGCCGCTGCCGAAGAATCCGCGCCGAAGGACGCCGCCGACAATGGCGAGGCTTAAGTACTTCCCCGAGCGGCTGCGTGAGGCACGCGAGAAAAAAGGATGGTCGATATCGGAGCTGGCAAGGCGCTCGGGAGTATCGGCATCGAACATCGCGCGCATCGAAAGCGGCGAGGGCACGGTCGGTCCGGGGCTGTATATCGCAATGGAGCTTTGCCGCACGCTTGAGATATCAATGAAGGAGCTGACAGGCTTATGATACTGACCGAAAAAAACTATTATTCGCCCGAGGCAAACCGTGAATACTGGTCTGCATCGTTCGTCAAGGCGATGCTCGACTGTCCGGCTCGTGCGCTTGCCGAGCTGCGCGGAGGGTACGAACGTCCAGTGACCGACGCGCTCCTCATCGGCGGATACATCGACGCATACTTCACGGGCGCGACCGTATTCGCGGAATACATCGCGTCACATCCCGAGATAATAAATTCCCGCACAGGCAAACTGAAGGCGCAGTACCTCGCAGCCGACGCCATGATAGCCCGCGCTCAGTCGGACGCGACATTCTCGGATTTCCTGCGCGGAGAGAAACAGACGATAATCACCGGCGAGATCGACGGGATACCGTTCAAATGCAAGCCCGACTTTCTGCTGCGCGGCAAACGTATCGTAGACCTCAAGACCGTCCGCAATTTTGACCCTGTGTGGCGTGACGGTGAGGGCTGGCAGGCATTCCCCGACTTCTGGCACTGGGATCTTCAGCTTGCGATATATCAAAAGCTTGTGGGCGGTCGCCTTCCCTGCTACCTTGCGTGCATTTCGAAAGAAACCCCTCCGGGGCTCAAAATAGTCGAGGTCACGCAAGACGACCTTGACGACGCCATGCGCAGACTCACCGAATCTCTCCCGCGTCTCGATGCCATGAGGAGCGGGATCATCGAACCCGACCGCTGCGGCAGGTGCGAATACTGCCGCGCAACGGATCGCATCACACGCCCGGTCACGCTCGGCGAGCTGAGGGCTGAAATATAAGGAGCAACCATGACAAACGTAATAATGATATCCGGACGCCTTTGTGCCGATCCGGAGCCCAAAGCAACACAAAACTCCACGGCAATGGCAGTGTTCCGCGTAGCCGTTGATCGCCGCTTCGGAGGCAAAGGAGCCGAAAAAAAGACCGATTTTTTCAACGGTGTCGCGTTCGGTAAGACCGCCGAATTCATAACTACCTATTTTCACAAGGGCGACGGCATCGAGCTTGTCGGCTCAATGGAAAGCGACGAGTGGACGGACAAGGACGGTCAGAAACGCATCGGATGGAAGATACATACCGACATGGCGTCATTCCCGCCTACGCGTAAATCGGAAGCGGGAAGCGCGCCTGCTTCCGATCCGGCTCCCGCGCCCATGGAGAAAATAGACGAATCCGATCTGCCGTTCTGACATGAGAGAATTCGCTTATGAGCGCGAGGCAGCGCAGGGCAAACCGACACCTGACGGACTTGCGGCATCCGACACGGCAGCGTATATGGCGCTGCGCGCCCTCTATGCGCAGTATGCCGCAGGGCTCATAGACCGCGAGGCGGCGCAAGCGGAAAAAGCGGAGATATTGAAATCCTTTGTAGCGCTGCGGTCGCGCGAGGAATTCATTTCGAGGGAAGCGGAGACACTGCGGCGGCGCATAGGAGAGGCGAGCGAGGCATACCGCCGAGAACCCACACTCCCCAATGCAGACCGCCTTTACGCGGCGTTCTGGGGGCTTCCGGAGGGGTGGCACAATGGGACTGAGTAATATCGAACTGCGTGCCGTGGCGGGAGAGATAAAGAAGCTTGTGCCGTTCCGCGAGGCTGCGGAGCGGTACGGGCTCGAATTCGACCGCTCGGGCTTCTGCCGCTGCCCGTTCCACAACGAACGCACGGCTTCCTTCCGCGCCTATCCCGACTCCGGGCATTGCTTCGGCTGCGGTTGGGACGGTGACATCTTCGACCTTGTGGGCGGTCTCTTGGGGATCTCTTTCCGCGATACGGTGTCACGCGTAAACGACGATCTCGGGCTCGGATATCCGACAGACCGCCGCGCAACATTGCGCGAGCGTGCCGAACTTTCAGCCCGCGCCCGAGCCCTTGTCAAGGCGCGCGAAGCAGAGAAAGCAAAAGAGGAAGCCGACTTCCGCGATATGCTCGAATACCATCGCGTGACTGCAATTCTCGCACAAGCCCCACCCGGAAGCCCGGAATACATAGAAGCCCTTGTGCGCAGTGACAGTGCCGCATACCTTGCCGCGTGCGCCGAGGAGCGAGACTATCAAAGGAGGTGCAGACATCCGTGGCCGAAACAAAGACGCCCGCCGTACCTACGGGCGAGGAAATAATGAAATACGACCGCACAGACCTTGTCGGCTCGGTGATAAGCGTGTTCGACGCGCCCGAGCCTGAGCGCTCCGGGCTGCTTGCGTATGTGCGTGTCCGCGCCGTCGATCTTGCCATAGATAAGCAGGTCGAAAAGCTGATAAACGACTATGCGCGCCAAGCGGGTGACATAGAGCACTCAGAGCGCCGTGATGCGGCACAGCAGCGGAACGACATGAACCTGCAGCTCGACTATAAAGGCTCCGTCGCCTGCACCATCGGCAATTTTTACGCCATAATGACGCATGACAGCCGGTACGCCGGTGTGAAGTTCAATATGGTCTCAAACCGCCCCGAGGTGCACACTCCGGACGGCTCGGTGCTGCTCTGGACAGACACCGACGACGCCCTCTCACGCGCCTACATAGAAAGCAAATGGCACATCCATTCGAAGGACAAGCACCGCGACGCTTTCCTCATGCTCCTGCGCGAGCGGGAGTACAACCCTGTGCGCGACATGATAGACGCGCTCGTGTGGGACGGCACCCCACGTATCGGACAATTCCTCACGGTGTGGGGCAAGGCGGAGGATACGGCGTACACCCGCGAGGTGTCGCGCCTGATCTTTGCGGGCGGAATCAACCGCGCATATAATCCCGGATGCAAGTTCGACGACGTGCCGGTACTTGTGGGCGCTCAGGGTGCCGGCAAATCAACGCTTGTGCGATGGCTGGCGATGAATGAATCCTTCTATGCAGACCTTTCGGAGTTCGGGGGCAAAGAGGCGATAGAACAACTTGACGGCGTGTGGATAGGCGAGATAGGCGAATTGCTTGCAATGACGCGCCTCAAGGATCAGGAAGCCGCCAAGGACTATATCACGCGTCAGAAGGACCGTATACGCCGTCCATGGGGTGAGCGCATCGAGGAACTGCCGCGTAAGTCGGTGTTCATCGGCACAACGAACAATTCGCAATTCCTGCGAGACATGACAGGCGGCAGACGGTACTACCCCGTCACCCTCCACATGAACGGCTACGAGCTGCACCGTGGTGAGGCGGAGTGCCGCCGGTATATCGCGCAGTGCTGGGCAGAGGCGAAGGCACTGTACGACCGTCATGCCCTCCCGCCATACGCCGACGAAAAGCTTGTGGCTGACATCGCAGCCAAACAAAATGACGCCATGGAAGACGACTGGCGCATCGGTGCCATAGGAGCGTATCTCGAAACACGTCATCCGGGTGACGCGGTCTGTGCGCGGGAGATAATGCACATGGCGCTCTCGCCCGACCCCGACCGCCCGCAGGATCCCACAAAGCGTGACGCGCTCGAGATAGGACAGATAATGACACGTGACTTCCCCGCGTGGGAGCGCATCGGGATCGTCCGCACAAGTCGCTACGGCGTGCAGCGCTGCTGGCGCAAAAAAAACGAAAAGGTGGATTTTTTATAATGAAAGAATTGTTTGTGGACAATTTCGCCGGCGGAGGCGGAGCAAGTACCGGCATTGAAGCGGCAATCGGGCGCAGCGTAGACATTGCAATCAACCACGACCCAGATGCCATAGCGATGCACAAGGCAAATCACCCCGCATCAAAGCATTACTGTGAGGACGTCTGGCAGGTGGATCCTGTCGAAGCCTGCGCTGGAAACCCAGTCGCGCTGGCGTGGTTTTCGCCAGACTGCAAGCATTTTTCTCGCGCAAAAGGCGGGAAGCCGGTAGACAAGAACATTAGAGGACTGGCATGGGTCGCCATCAAGTGGGCATACACAGTGCGCCCGAGGGTTCTGATGCTTGAGAACGTCCCCGAAATTCAAACGTGGGGTCCGCTCGGAAAGGACGGCAAGCCTATAAAGGAACGCGCCGGTGAGACTTTCATGGGCTTTATTCTCGCCTTGACCGACGGCATTCCCGCATGGCACCCGGCATACCAAGAGATGTGCGATGCGCTCTCAATCGAACCGACATCGGAAATGGCGCAGAAACTGCAAAAGGGGCTGGGATACAAGGTGCAGCACCGAACGCTGAAATCCTGCGATTACGGCGCACCGACGACAAGGACACGCTTCTATCTCATTGCCCGTTGCGACGGTCGCCCCATTGTCTGGGCAGAACCCACACACGCCCCAAAAGACAGCGAAGCAGTCAAGCAGGGACTTAAACTGCCGTACCGCACCGCCGCAGAGTGCATCGACTGGTCGATACCCGCGCAAAGCATCTTCGGGCGCGACAAGCCGCTGGCGGAAAACACAATGCGGAGGATCGCGCGAGGTATTCGGAAATTCGTGGTTGAAAACCCGGAGCCGTTTATTGTTAATTACAAATTTAACAACGAGCCGAAGGGCGCAGATGAACCCTTGTCAACGGTTACAGCGGTCAACAATCACTACCTCGTCGCCCCGACGTTGATCCAGTACCACAGCGAGACCGGAAAAGACGAGGTGCGTGGGCAGGAGCTGAGCGAACCGCTCATGACGGTAGACACATTACCGCGCTATGCGCTGTCGGTCGCGCATGTCATGAAGAATTACGCCGGAGGATATACCGGAGCCGGAAGTGCAGCGGATGCCCCTCTTGGCACGGTCACAGCCAAAGACCATAACGCCCTTGTGACCGCCCACATCATGACGATGCGAAACAACATGGACGGTCAGCCCATCGACGAGCCGCTGACGACTGTTTCCTGCAGCGGAGCGCACCATGCGGAGGTGCAGGCGTTTTTGGTTAAGTATTTTTCGAACGGCGCGGCAAAATCGGTCAATGAACCGCTTGATACGGTGACGACAAAGGATCGCTTCGCGCTGGTAACCATTCACGGCGAGGAGTACATAATCACAGACATAAAAATGAGAATGCTTCAGCCGCGCGAGCTTTTCAACGCGCAGGGCTTCCCAAGCAACTACATTATAGACCATGATGCCGACGGACATCCGTACCCGAAATCAAAGCAGGTCGCACGGTGCGGCAACGCGGTCACACCGCCGGTGCCCGCGGCGCTTGTGCGTGTCAACCTGCCCGAATATTGCAAATAAAAGGAGCTATCACAATGACCACATTTTACACATCCTACGTAAACCACATCCTGCGCTTTTACACGCGCATCCCCGAGGGCGCCGAGCCGCGCTGCAGGACGGAAGCCGACCGCCTCAATTACGAGGCAGCGCATAAGGTATTTGCCACCCTCGAAGAACCCGAGCGCGTCGCTCTGCGCGCCATATTCGGCACACAGCCCGACCGTGAGGCGGGACATGCGCGTCAGTTGACCGACGACATCATCGCCGGAGCCGTTCGCAAAAGCGGGCTGTCCGCAGGCGCGATATACGCTCTCGCCTCTCGCACGACCGCAAAGATCGCTAAGGAACGGAGGCTGATATGATGATAAACAATGCAGAAGAAAACAGATGCACATTCCCGGGCGGTATAACTTATCGCCCGGACGGAAAAAACGAACTTGACCCGTGCCGGTATGAGGTAATAGAAAAGCACCGCAACGTAACAGTCGAGGTGCTGAGATGTAAAAAATGCGGACACGTAGAGATTGCATGGACGCGACAGGAAGATACAGAGGACATCGAAGATGAAGATTATACTTGACGAGGGCGCAAAGATGCCCACACGCGCACACGCTGACGATGCAGGGCTTGACCTGTACTCGCGGGAGTACAGAATAATATATCCGCACTCGTCAGCGACGTTCGACACCGGCGTACACGTTGAAATCCCGCGCGGGTATGTTGGGATGATAAAAAGCAAGAGCGGACTCAACGTCAAGCACGGCTTGACGAGCGAAGGCGTTGTGGACTGCGGTTACACGGGGAGCGTGCGAGTCAAGCTATACAATCATGGCTCCCGGTCGTACACCATAGACGTTGGCGATAAAATAAGCCAACTTGTAATAATGCCGATTATTACGCCTGAGCTTGAGCTTGTGAAGGATTTCGGCATGGAGACCGCGCGCGGCGACAACGGATTCGGCAGCACCGGAAGATAAAAAACAAGGAGAAATAAAAATGAAAAAGAGAGCAACAATTATCAAAACCATAACAACCGCAATTGCGATTATCATCGCCCTTATAGCCTTACTTGTTATCCTGCTCGGACTCGGCGGATGCGGGAGTATGTACTCCGAAGCCGATATTGCGAACTCTAACATCACAAAACAATCCGGATATTTCGAATGTGAACGGCGCGTCACCGTATACAATGCCCGAACAGACAAGGTGATAATGTACATAGAGGGTTACATTGACATATCAAATAATTCTCACAGCGAGCTCGTCGTAACGGCAAAGGTCGGAGAAGGTCAGTACAAGAAGAATTATGTGTTCCTGAACGATTATACGCTGTACGTTGTAGAAGATATCAACGGCACACACACTGACCCGTATCATTACAAGGTGTATTTCCATACGAACATCCTGCCGGACATTGATGTCAAACCCTGAAAGGAGCCACATTATGGATAGACTGACGAAACCCGATTTTACCATCTGTACAACCTGCCGGGCGCACGACCGCTGCGAGATCGAGCGGCGTGCGAATAACACGCCGAAATGCCGCGAAGCGCAGATATACGAACGGCTCGCTGCGTATGAGGACACGGGGCTGACGCCGGAAATGATACAGCAGATGAAACTTGTGCTTGCGGGCGAAACAATTGCACGCCTCACCGAGATAAACGACGTGTCGGTCTCCCGCATCGCCGCCCTCGCCAATGCCGATAAGGACAGTCGCGTGGTTATCCTGCCGTGTCATGTCGGAGATATTGTATATGATATCGAAGACGGGACGCCATATGCCACGCGGGTCGTGAGCTTTGTAATGTTTAAAGATAGCAGTGTGTCGTGCAAAACGGTGTCCTCATTCCCGGACGTTGAGAGCTTTGGAACACGTATATTCCTGACGCTTGCCGATGCCGAAGAAGCACTTGCGAAAAATAAGGGGAAAAGAAAATGAAAAATCAGCGGGGCTTTGAAAGTCAACATTTCTACGATGATGGTATGACGAAGTGTTGCATACAAGAAAGCAGTTCTTGCGAGCCTCACGTCTGGTGCGGTGTCGCCGATGATTGTCTAAAAATTATGGCAAAAGACAAGGCGGAGCTATTGCAATCAGTATCCAACCTGATCAAGGACTCGCCCGAAACAGGTGAGTGCGGGTGGTGTACTGTCAATTTGCCACGTGACGCACTTATGTACAACAAAATGCACCTTAATCGCAAACAAGCCCGAGAGCTGGCAAGAAAGCTTAACTACTTTGCCCGTCACGGATATTTGAAAGGAGAAAGATAATGCCAAAATACATTAACGCAGATGAAATGCTAAAGGAAGAAAGCGAAGCATACATGAGTGCGCAAGCGAATATTGCCGATATTGAAACATATGTTTTAAATCACCTTGTCCACGCGAAAATAATACGACTTTTACACGATGCTCCCCGCCGCCGATGTGCAGGAGGTCAGGCACGCCAAATGGAAGTGCTACGGCGATTGCGGTGTGACTCGATGCAGTGCGTGTGACTGGAGCATTGATGAATATGTGGAATATCGCTACCGCCCCAACTGTGGGGCGAGAATGGACGCGTCCGAGAAAGCATAAATTAACACAGCCGCCGAGCATTCGGCGGCTGTACTGATACTAAGTGATACCAAGTGATACTTTTGCGAATAATTTATGTAATAGTACTCATACAATAAATGACAACATATTTATACTTACTTAGCTGTAGCAAGCTCTGTGAATTATTAGCCTCGGTTTATCTCGTGCACAAAACTTTACGTGGCAAAATCAACCCATCGGGTTAATTTGCTATTGACATTACGAATCATTCTTGCTATAATATAATTGACCTATGAAGTTAATCGAGCGAGGTGATTCATTGAAAGTTGAGTATAAAAACTCGAGCATTGAGAAGGTGTGTACGAATGCTTCGGTTGCTGAAAAAAAGTATGGATTAAAAATGGCTGAAAAAATTCAGCATCGAATAGAACAAATCATAGCCGCGTCAAGTGTCGAAGAAATGATTAAATTTCACGTAGGTCGTTGCCATCCGTTGCATCATAATAGACAAGATCAATACGCCGTCGATCTTGTACATCCAATGAGGTTAGTTTTTACGAAGAAGGAGGACAAAGCGCAAATTGCGTATATTATCGATATAATAGATTATCATTGAAATGGGAAACAGTCAAAAGGAGGGAAATCACAATGACGAGGAGTCGTAGCTACATTGCCACACCACCCGGCGCAACCATAAAGGAGCAGCTCGAGGATCGTGGTATGAGTCAAAAGGAGTTTGCTTCTCGTATGGGCATGTCTGAGAAGCATATAAGTCATCTTATCAACGGTGACGTGCAGCTTACATCTGATGTTGCATACAGGTTGGAGATGGTGCTCGGTCTGCCAGCGGCGTTTTGGAACAATCTTGAATCCCTATATAGAGAAAAGCTTGTTAAGGTCGAAGCAGAAAACGCGTTAGATGCGGACAAAGAACTGTCAAAAAAGTTTCCGTATAAGGAGATGGTAAAGAACGGTTGGTTGCCGGACACCCGAAAACCTGAAGAGCGTGTGATAAATCTCCGCAAGTTCTTCGAAGTCGTACAGTTAAAAAAGCTTGAAAATACTAATCTTATTCCGAGTATAGCATGCCGCCGGTTATCCATTACCGAAAAGACCGATTTTGCCTTAATCGCTTGGGCTCAAAAAGCAAAAATCGAGGCAAGAAAAGTTCAGACCGCGCGTATAAATTTGGATGAGCTCACAAAACAGTTGAACACCATACGAGCAATGACGGTAAAAGACCCCGCTGAGTTTTGCAATGAACTTTGCGAGTTGCTGGCTAACTGCGGAATAGCATTGGTTTTTTTGCCTCATATCGGCGGTTCGTTTCTTCACGGCGCGACTTTTTATGATAACGATAAAATCGTAATCGGGCTGACTTTGCGAGGTAAAGATGCCGATAGATTCTGGTTTAGTTTGTTCCATGAAATTGGACACATTGTCTTAGGACATTTGAACCAAGGCGCAGAAATCGACAATTGTGCAGAAAGATGCGCCGATCAATTTGCAAAAGAAATTTTGATTCCGCAGGCTGCCTTTAATTCTTTTGTCCGAAAGAGATCATTCACCGAAGAATCCTTGATTAATTTTTCTGAAGAAATCGGAATCGATCCCGGAATTGTGGTAGGACGTTTGCAAAAGGAAGGCTATATAGAGTTTAGTTGGCACAATGATTTAAAGACCAAATATGAATTAAATACATGAATGCAAAACCATTGAGACCCCTTCGCCGCAGTTTGTGTTGGTAGGTACAATTTAGGTACAAGAATTCGTTTTTTATGGTTTTTGAGCGTGAAAACACGTGAAAAACGCGCAAAAACGGTCTTGAAAGTGCGTAAAAATGCGATTTTCGCGTGTTTTCACGCCCGGCGTCGTCTCTCTGCTTCTCCGCCAGAAACAAAGGGATAGCCAATGGCTATCCCTTTGTTTCTGTTGAAACAGTTAACCATTTAGAACTCTTTCAAATCCGCAAAGCCGGATTTGAAAGCTTTGCGCAAGCAGGCATAAAAGCTCTGTACCAACAGACGCGCAAAGCGGAGTTCAGAATCTCTGCCAAAGCACTTGACCAACCGATCTCCGCTTCCGTTATCACTTCTTTTCCTTCATCGACGCGATGAGAGCCTCGCCCGCGCCTTTGATTATCGCCGTGATATCCACACCCGCAGAGTTCAGCACGTTCTTCGCCGCGTCCGACATCTTCTCCATCGAGCCGTCTATCAGCATCTTCCCGAGCTCGGCTATCTCCGCCTTCGTCAGCTTGCCGTCGGCACTCGCAGCCTTCAGCTTGTCAACCGTCGTCTGCTGAAGCTCAAGCACGGTCGTCTGCGCCGCACGTATCGCCTCGTCGGTCGCCGTGCTTATGTTCGACAGCTCCGCGCGCTTTGCGATCTTTGCGGTCAGCCACGCGCCGAGCACGCCTATCAGGGTAACGATGAGAGTCGCCACGATCTGCACAAGGTTTTCAATAATTACGTTCGTCATGATTTTCTCCTTATCTGTCCGTTATGTTTCGATATGCCAAGCCTTCACCTCGGCGTATATCCTGTCAATGAAAGAGTTGCCTCCTAAGGCTTTGTACGCCTTGTATTCATACATGAAATTCTCATACTCATACTGCCGTATCGTCCCCGCGTCGCAGTGGCGGTAATACATCCGCAGCATGTCCGCCCGCAAAAGGCATTTCTGCCCGTTGCGGACTTCGTTCATCCCGCACAGCCACAGGCGCATGGGCTTTATGAGCAGCGCCAGCAGCGCGAATATCGACATGGCATATGAGCATATCTGCGCTATTTTCCCGATCGTCTCCATATCATTCCTCCGGTATCGTCAGCACGTCGCCGGGGTAAATGGCAGGCACCTTCATGCCGTTCGCCTGCATGATAATCGGGAACTTCCACCCTTTGCCGTAGAACTTCTTTGCGATGCCCCACAGACTGTCGCCCTTTACGACGGTGTACTTCACCTCTTCAGGCTCTTCGGGCTCTTCGGGCTCGTCCGGTTCCTCGGGTTCGGGAGCCGCACCGGGTATCTCTATCTTCTGCCCGACGCGTATGAGGTTCGGGTTCTCGATGTTGTTGAGCTTCGCAAGCTCGCGCCAGTCAACGCCATACCTCGCGCCGATGCCCGAAAGTGTGTCGCCCGCCTGAACGGTGTATATCGTGCCGATGGGAGTCGGCTGCGGTTCCTCGGGCTGCTCGGGTTCTTCCGGCTGTTCCGGCTCGTCCGGCTCCGCAACGGTCGCATACTTGTTGTAATACACCCGCCCGAGTTCGGCACGTCTGGCACAGTTCGCCTCGCTCTGATCTGCGGGACGCTCGAAATTCAGCAGTATCGCATCCGATGCTTCCTTTACCGATCCCGCCTCGGAGAGTATCGCAACGTCTTTTCCGAAGTACGCGCGCAGTTCCTTCATGAGATAACCGAGCTGCATCTCACAGTCGCCGATCGACTTGCCGCACTTCTTCGCATGGATCAGCAGGTCACGCTTGCGGGACCAATACGTCCATTGCGCCAGACCGTACCCCGCGTGGTCGTTTATGAAGTTGTCATACGTCTCCGCATCGACCGCCTCGGTGTAGGACGCATCATTGTAGCCGAGCCTCCGCTCCGCCGAGTTCTCAAGGTTGTCCGAACGCAGCCCCGATTCGGCATACAGGTTGCCCATCAGACCCGCAACACCGTATGCGTTGCCGAGCTCTCCCATGAGGTAATCCCATATCGCCTTTTCGTCAGCCGCGCTGCCGGTGCTTATAACACCGTCGATCTTTTCAAGTGTTTTCATCTTTCTGTTCCTCCGTTGTGATTTTTTCGATCAGCTCCCGCACCCATGCGGGCAGGAGCTTATAGAGTTTATTGCCTTTGATCTCATCGAGCCGGGATATAATACCGTCAAGCTGTGTTCGCAGCCTGTCCCGCTCGGTTTCGATCTCCTTGCGCTTTTTGTTGTAGGCAAGGATCCTCTCGCGCAGTTCGTCCGTCATGACTTTGCCTCCGTCTCTCCGCTGAGCAGGAGGTCGAGAGCTTCACGCAGTTCTTTCACCTGATCCTCAAGCGACGGTTCCGGCGCGGGTATTTCCGCCGCCATTTTCTCACACTCCGCGATCTCGTCGGCAGTCATTTCGCGGATTATGCCATTAATGCAGATTTTCATTATTTGCACCCCCATAAAACAAATATGCTGCCCGCCACAATTGTCCCGCCGTGCCATACTCGGAGTTTAGTGCACGGAAATACGCTTTCATGGATATATTTTTGCCGTGAGTTCTGAAGCTCTCCTTCTGCGCTCCTGATGTGTGTCGTGCTCGGTGTGGTTTTTTTGTTTGAGTTGTTTCCGCCCCACCCGTCTATTTTAGTAGGAGCGCGAGAAATCCCAGACGGAGCTATTAGTATCTGACCGACTTGGTTCATGTAGTTCCCATAGTCAAATTTCCACAGCCGGTAAGCCGACGCTTCTCGCCCGTTAGCAGATAATCCACCACTATGAGCTGACGAGTGATTCATATCAAACTCAAGCAGCAACTTTTTGTATTGATTCAGATTTTCCGGCGCGAATTCGACAGCGCTTACATCTTCCGCAACGGTCAACTCTTGCACTAACTCCCACTTTTCCTTTTCCGCCTCGATCGCCCCGTCCACATAATGCTTCGTCGCGATCTGCATGTCTGCGGTGGGGTCGGCTTTCATATTCACCTGATACAGATAATTCGTTTTGCCGTCTTTTTCGTCCTGATTACAGCGCAAAGGCTCGCTCGAAAAATATTCGATGGAGTTATCTGCGAGATTCAGCGTTGCACTTTTTGCAGGGCTGAACGATCCAACGTTTTTTCCGGCAAACCTGACCATAATGGTGTTTTTGCTTGCGTTGTAATAATAGACCCATTCGCGCGTTTTGTCCGCATCTTCGGCATACAATGTGATACGATCGGACACAATGCCATGCTGACGCAAATTAACATAGGCATTCAGTACGTTTTTCAGTAGTGATGCCCACATCGGAGCAGGCGTCCGGCTCATGTAATACAGGCAATAGTTATAATCTTGGCGCAGTTGGTCATCCGCATCTTCAGGAAGCTCTCCCCAAGACCCGTCCTCGATATACAGACGTGCAGTTCCGGTCAGCGCGCTCATGGCGTAGGCGTAATCCGTCGGCACAAGCCCTCTGTTCTCGTCCATCGCGCCGATATTTTTACGCGCCTGCGCCTTTTCCGCGTCCGTAAAGCTCTGTTCCGCTGTCCGGACGGCGGTGTCAAACCGCTCCATGAGCTGATTATACACATCCGGCGCGGGGTCTGCGGGCGTGCCGTCGGGATCGGTGCAGCACGGGACGGCTTGTATCAGCGCCGCCGTGGTCGTGCGTATGTCGCCCGCATAGCATCCGACCGATACCGTGCGCGTGTCGCGCAGTACAGGCACGCCGACCTCATCGCCCGTAAATTGCACGTCGGTGTATTTGCCGCCGTCGTAGACGAACCGCGCGGTCTTTGTGTCATATGCCGCCCATTCGCCGTCGAAGTCGAACTTGATAACATAGTCGCTGTTGCCGCAGACTATACGCTCGCGCCCGTTGCATTTTGCCCGCTTCTCGCGGACGGTTATTTTTATGTAGTTCATTTATGTACGCCTCCCAAATTGCTATACCGGCAGTTCTTCGTTCTTCGTCGCATAGGCGTTCGCGCCGTCTGCGCAGGTTGCAGACACCTTGATATACGCCGTGCCCGCCGGAGTGTCGCTGTTGTAGACAAACTCAAAAATCCCGTTACTGCTCACAGTAATCCCGCTTGCGTAGCTCGATCCGGTATATGGTGCGCTTATATCGCTCTGATTATTGATCCGCGCTTGGGCGGACGAATAAAAGACTACTGTCGCGTTAGGATATCCGGCGAAAGTAAAGCCCTTGATACGGATTATGTCTCCGCTTGCGACGGGAATAAAGCCTGTCGTACAAGCCCCGGAAGAATCCGATTCATTGCCGGACGAACCGCTGAGACGTTTCCCGTTCGTGTAACCGTATTCATCCAGTATGTTCACCGAGGGCGCACCTGTAACCGCCTTGGCTGTGATGGTTATATTTCCCGTCGCTTGCGGTATAACGATTTCGCCCTTGTCTGCGGGGTAAACGTATTGCAGATAACTGGTGCGCTTGATATCCGCACTGCCCATCTGCACCGATACTTCCGACAAGTCATAACCGCTTGCGGGAGTAATTGTTGCTGTGTATTTTTGATATTTTGTTACCGTGTCAGCCCCTGTTATCGTCGCATTATCTCCCGTTTTCGTGACCGTAAAATTGTCAAGCGACAATGTGATCGTTTCGGGAGTCCCGTCTATCATGGCAGCACGGTAAGCATTGATCTCCTCGGCGGTGAATCCGAGAGAGACAGCAAAAGATATCGCGCGGTTGCGAAATGTATCCGCAAGCCCTCCGACGAGCGGCACGGCTTTGATAGAATTAATCAGTCCCTGCCAGTCGCTCTCGTTTCTTCTGCGAGCTGTCGCGTCTGTGCCAGTGCCTGTAAAAAAGCTTGTCAGTTCGTAATCCTTGTCGATATCGCTTTGCGACATCCCGAGCAGTGCTTCGAGTATACACGCGAGCGTTCCCGTTCGGTCAGCTCCCGCCGAACAATGGAAATACACGGGCTTGTTTTTGGTCACGGAGTCAAACACAACTCCGAGATTGTATTTCCACGCTTCCGCGTTGGTCAGCGAGTACCAGTTGTAATCATCGGCACAAAACCATTCGATGCCCCAAAGCGAGTATTTTTGCGGAGACTCCGTTTTCCCGCGCAATTGCAGCTCGGTCTTAACGCCGATTTTGTTTGCCATCAGGTCTTTGTCTGCCGCCTGTGCTTCGCCGCCGCGAAACAGCATCCCATACTTAACAGCTCCACCGTCACAAGCCCACCCGCCTATATCGCGGACGTTATCGGTTGCCGTATTTATCCACCGCAAAGCGTCAAGCGGTTTGACCGTTCCCGCCTTGTTGGCGGATGAAAAGGGCGCTGCCACGTTAGGCACACCGTTGTAATACGTAACGCCGTCGACCGTCTTGCCAACGGGTTTGGTGTTGCTTTGTACGGCTGTCGCGGGCGCGTATGTTGCTATGTGCGACACGGTGTAGTCGGTCGGGTCGTAGGTCACGCCCGCGAGGTAATTGCGCACAGACTCGGGGCATTGGTGCCACGTGATGTTCTCGGCTGCGGCACTGCCCGACCCCGATATAGCCGCGATCGCCGCGGGCATTTCGGCGGGCTTGTACGTCGCATCGCTGCCGTTTTTGGCGCGTATCGCGTCGGCTATCGCCTGTATCGTCGATTCCTCGTATAGCTTTTTCGCCATCAGTAACTCACCTCTGTGCCGTCCGTGAGCGACAATTGCGCATCGTTCGTCAACTTGCCCATAACGTATACATCGACGTTGACATTGACCTCGCTCGTCATCTCGGCGGGTCTCCAAAAATACCATTTGCCCGTGTTGGATTTCGTGTGCCGCTGCACGTTGAGCTGCGTCTCAACGAAAAACGCCGCGCCCGAATCACCTACGTGAAGCTGCTGCACCGGAAGCTCCGCGAACGTGAAGGGATAATCCACATTGCCGTATTCCGTCGTGCTCTCGTAGGCGTTGCCCCACTCGCTCGTCGCCGTCACACCTGTGCACTCGACCGTGCCCCAGCACTCCGCGCGACCGGATGCCCATTTGCGGTAGTACCATATGCCCGAAGTGCCCTGCTCCAGCACATAATCGTCGCCGTAGGGGTCTCCCTTCGGACCCTGAATGCCCCGCGAGGGCTTGCCGCTGTCGGTGCCTCCCGTGTACCAGTTGCCGTTGTCGCCTATGTACGGCGCATCGACAAGCGCCGCATTGCATTTGTTTATAAGTCCGACGAGCACGTCGTAATTTTCGTCGTCGCTTATCTCGTCGTTGCCGTTCGCCGCACGCTGCGCGCGCACCCAAAACGCAAGCGACGTCAACTTTTCGTCGCCTACAACGACCGATACGTCGCAGCGCACCATGCCGTCAAGCTCAAGCATCCACGACGTAAGCGGTACCGTTATCTTGCCGCCGGTGCCCACCGTGCCCGCAAAGGATTTCGCCGCACCGTCGTCGCGCCGTGCATTGACAAGCACCGTCGCGCCCGACGGCACCGTCAGCGCCTCGCCGTCGTTTTGCAGCTCGATCTCAAGGTACCGCGACCCGTTGTCGAGCTGCTTCGCGGGTATCGGCTCGAACCGATTCTCCCGCGATACGTCAACTGTGATCTTCTTTGTTATCTTCATCCTTTGAAATTCTCCTCCAGATTTGCGATGCGTTCCTCAAGCGACGTGATGCGCGCTTCATGTGACTCCTCACCCGGACCGAGACCGGAATTGTTGCCGACCACTTCCTGCAAATGCGTAATGTCCGATGTCGTGGTGCTTTTCCAATCGACCATCAGACTGACGTGCTCGTTGAATGCGTGGCACAGCTTGGGAATGGTGTACATCGCGCCCTCGACATTCAGTTCGCCCGTCACATTTGCGATATCCACGGTCAGATCATCGACGGATATCTGATTCGCCGTCAGCTTACCCGTCACGTTCGCCGCCTTGACCTTAAGCTCCGCCGCGTCTATCTGATCGGCGGTGATCTTTATCACCGTCAGCATCTTTATAAGCAGATTCCCGTCGCGCGTCAGACCGTATTGCCAGTCGGTGTCATCCCCCTGATAATCGTCCGTCCACGCGAACCCGTTCGCGCGGAATGTGTATACGATGCTGCTCTCCTCGGGCGTCTCCGCATCGTGAAAATAATATATCACCGCACCGTCCGTCCCCTTGACCTTCGTCATGTAAACACCCAGACTGTTCGCTATCATCGTGCTCAGATCCTCCTGCGTTTTGGCGGTTTCGCCTATCTTGCCCTCGAGACGGTCCGACGCCTTTCCTATGTCACGGCGCACCTGCTTTGTCTGCGAATCCGTCATACCACCCAGTGACTGATACGTGCTTTTCTGCTCGGTCTCGCCCTTGCCGTCAAGCGACGTACTACCGTTGAGCCTGTATTTCCAATTCGTTATTATGCTGTAATGCTTCGCGCCGTTTCCATCAATATATATAATGCCGTCAAGCGGATCGAGCCACGGCATAGCGGGCGTTTTTGCCGAAAACGGACGGTAAGAAAAGCCCTCAAGCCGTCCGGCAAGCGCCACCGCAACGCTGTCCGCATCATGTGTCAGCAGACCGTTGCCGGATACCGTCATACGGCTGCCGCAGCCCTCTCCGTGCGACACTGTGCCGTCATCCGTCTCAACATCGACACCGGATATCACAACATCCTTTTCCCATAAGTCGGCACCCTGATACCGCGCAGAACCGTCAAGGACCGTCTCTGCTGCCCGATACCATCCGAACGCAAGTTTACCCTCGCGGTCTATGAACGCGCAACATCCGCCGAGCTCCGCTATCTGCCGCACGACACGCCTGTATGTCAGCGAATCGTCATCACCCACGGTACTTATCTCATAGTCGGAATTCAGAAGCTCCGACATATCACCCGCGGGCACACCGCACTTTTCGCAGCAATAAGCCGCAAGCGCAGCGGGAGTGGTGGGAAATGTCAGCCCCGAAGCGTCCAATGGCACGTCGAACTTCACCATACGGTCAAGCGCCGAAAGCGATATGCTGCGCTGCTTGCGCGGAGGCTCGTCAACGGTAAAATACCCGATGGGGAGCCAATGCACCACAGCCTTCTCCCATGCGTGCGCATCCCATTTCTTCACACCCACACGGAGGAACAGTTCAACGCCCTCAAAATTCACGCCGTCAAAGCGCCCGTCGCGGTTGTCGAGCGTCAGGTCGAGCTGTGCCGCCGCAACGGAACCGATATCTATGCGCGAGCCGTTCGAGGTGTATCTGTCTACCGTCAGACCGCCCTCCCGCACGTCCGTTTCGGTGAGCTTTATCTGTCCGTCCGCGCTCGTCAGCTCGCATACCTGCCTGTAATCCTTCAAAAACAGCCGCTTTACATCGTCACCGACGTTATACATCAGTCAAAATCTCCTTCCCGCGCCTCAGCCGTGCGCTCTATTATATTGAAAGAAAGACCGCTCCACACACCGAGCTTTGCATTGTAGAGCGGCGCGCTCCTGTCCCCCACGTAGAATTCCTTTGTGCGGTAGCCTCCCGCGTGCGGGTCAAGATAGCACACCGATATGTACTGCGGCGCGAATGCCGCCAGTATGCGTGACGCCTTCTCGGTGGTTATGTTCTGCCACGAGAGCTGAAGCTTCACGCAGGTGCCGAGGCGCATCTTGTGCATCTTCGTGTCCTCGGTGCGTCCGGCATCGGAGGCGGAAACATCGTTCTCACTCCACTGATAGCCGGACGGACAGGGGACGGACACGTCATCCACCGAGCGTATCGGATTGTTTTCGTCTTCGTAAAAATCCATATCCGTCCTCCTTATTAAGTGCCGAGCGGGATCACCACACGACCATCACGGCGGTTGCGTCTCTCGGCAGCGCTTATGTGCCGTTCGGAGCGCACCGTGCCGTCGGCATCGACTATCTGTATCACGACGTCGCCCTCTCCGCGACCGCTCGCGAGCATAGCCTCATACACACCCTGCCGTATGCCCTCAACGATCTGCGCGTTGTTTGCCACCGCAGTGCGCGAGCCCATCGTCCCGACCATCTCGGGACCCGCCTCACGCGCGATAAACAGTTGCCCCTCATCCGGAAAGCCGCCGGAGGCAAGACGCGGGATCGCCAACTCCGTGACTTTTTCAATGCTCACGCCGGGGATCTTGTTTATTAGACCTATCGCACCGTTCAGCATCTTGATAAAACCATTCACTGTGCTCTCAATGCGCTCAAAGATCCCGTTTATCACCTTTTTGAAAAGTCCGGAAGCAAAATCCACCACAATGATCCCGATGCTCTTGAAAAGGGCGACCGCTTTATCCTTCAGCCATACGAGCCAGTTCCAGAACGGCTGAATAATATGTCCGTATACCCACGCTCCGACGCCCGAAAAGAACTGCGTTATTGGCACGATCACGCCCTGATAAAAGCGCTGCGCAAGACCGGAGAAAAATTCCGTCACGGGGACCACGATGTATGTATAAACCGCTTTCCAAAGAGCGGCGCATATCTCACCGAGCTTGACAAATATCTCCCACGCTTTCACATAGATCGAGGCTATACCCTTTACAATGCCGGCAACTATCTCCTTGGCTCTCTCGTATATGCGCGCGAGCACCGCGCCTATGGCTTCGAATATCGAAGAAAAGAAACCGACAACAGGCTGTATGACATTGCTGTTTATCCAGCCCGCGACGCCCGAGAAGAACCCGCCGACGGGTACAAAAATATTGTCCCATATCCATGTGCCGATGCCGGACAGGAAAGCGGATATCTCGTCCCAGTTCTGTATTACAAGAATGGTAAGGTCGGTGAGCGCACCGGCAACGAGTCCGATAAGAGCACCGATGCCCGCGCCTATCGGTCCGCCGCAAGCGCCGATTATAGCGCCGATGCCCGCACCCGTGAGGGTTGTACCCGTAGCGATCAGAGATGCATTGAGCCAGTTGAGTTTGTTCTTTATGGCGTCCCATATCCCCGCTGCCGCCATAGGGATACCCGCAATGATTGCACCGACACCCGCGCCGAGTGCCGCACTTCCGAAAACTCCGCCGATCTTTGCGGCACCGCCCACGACGGCACCGCCGCCGAGCAGAGTTCCCGCAAGATTCATGCCGCTCATCCCGTTGGCGATTATATCCGCGATAGACGCGCCTTCCGTCACCGCTCCCGCAAGAGAAAGGGACAGTCCGCGCATAAAATCGGCAGCCTTACCGAGCTCAGAAACATTGAGAGCGTCGGCTATTTTCCACCCCTTGACGGCTGCACCGATGCCGAGAGCGATCGTAAGCAGCCGGCGCAGCTTATCTATCAGCTTGTCGGTCTGTTCGGTATCTATCGGCACCTCTTCGAACCTGTACGACGCACCGGAAGTGCCACTTCCGGCACCCGACGCATTCGCACCGTTCAGAGCATTGATCTCGTCAAAGCCGAGGATGGAATTTTTCAGTTTCTTGTTCGCCTTCGCCGCGTCGTCGGTCGCTTCCGCGTATTCCCGCGACGTTTTGATAGCACGCGTCCATGTGTCGGCTCCCGAGAGACGTGCCAGTACCTGATTGACTATGTTCAGCACGTTCACAAAGCCGTCGGTCAGCTTGTCCACGGCAGGCGCGAGCATGTTTATGATCGGTGCCGCAGCCGCCCCGAGCGAGGCGTGCAGATACCCCATAGCCGTCGCAATGGTGTCGAGCGACTTTGCGAGCCTCCCGTCTATCGCCTTGCTGTATTGATACACCTCGGCTATGCCCGTGCGGAAGCCGTTCACGATGAGCGAGATCAACGCGTTCATGGCGCGGTATACCACACGGCGCGTAAACATGGTCACTATCCCGCTCAGCTTCTTTTTTATGCCGCTGCCGATCTTATCGGATATCTGCTTCACGACACCGAGCGTCCCCGCCGCGCCCTGCTTTATTTTCTGCACGAGCGTGAGAGTCGTCGTGAGCTCGGAGTTCGTTGCCGCAGTCTGCACAGACGCCGCCACTCCGTTGCCCGAAAAACCTGACGGGGCAGACGGAGCACCGCCTCCCGCCGCACGGTTTGCCGCCGCGCTTATGTTCGGCATGCGTATGTTCCCGACGTTTCCGAGAGCCGCAAGACCGTTTGCCATGTCGGAAAGCTTCGTCATATCGACGTCCTTGAGGCAATCGACCGCCGCACCGATATCCATTATGCGGTCGGCAACGGTCTTTGAAATGCTTATCTTTCCCACGCTGCCGAGCGCCGACAGACCGTCAGCAAGGTCGCGCAGCTTTGACATATTCTCCGAGCCGGAAAATATGCCGTCGAGCTTCTTCATCACACGCCCGAGCGCACCGAGCGGTTTGTTCGCGCCCGTAGCCGCGTTCTGTATCTTATCGAGCCGTTCTATAAGCCTGTCAATGGCGCCGAGAGCCTTTTCCGAATCGCCGTCAACTTCTATTTTTATTGTATCTATTACTTCATCCATTACCCGCGCTCTCCTTTCTCGCCTTGCGGCGTGAATTCACTCCCGCAGCCCACGCGGTCACATGCGCCGCCGCGCGTTCCATGGCTCCCCTCTCCTTCTTCCGCTCCGTCCGGCGCGCGTCATCGCGCGTAAGCGGATACGGCTCCGCGAGATACGGGTGAGCCTTTGCGGGAGAAAACGACAGCCGAAGTATCGGCGCCGCGTCGCACAGAGCCTCATAGAAATATGCACCCGCGAGCCATGCATCGGTGTTGCGCCGCTTCTCGCGCAGCTCCTCGGCGCGTCTGTATGCACGCGCAAGCTCCGGTGCGCCGTCGAAATACTCCTCGGTGCTCATGCCTATCGAGAGATAAAACGGTAAGTGTTTGTAAAATTCCTTTGTAAAGGATACGGGGACGGGCTTTACAGCCGCGCCCCCGTCAGGGGACGGCGAGCCACTTACCAGCTCGCGCCCCACTTCACGTTTCCCTCGGATTCCTCAGGCTCGTCCATGAGAGATTCAAGGGTATCCGCGTACATTTCGCCGAGCTTTGCGAAAAGCTCGTTCTTTCCCGTGAGCTTTTCGAAAATGGCGTTAATTTTTTCCTGCTTGACAAAAGGATGATGCGCAATAAACGCACCCGAGAACAGCGCCGGCAGAGTCGATACCGGCTTCGTTCTGATATCGTCGGGGTTGAATCCCCTCTCTTCCATGCGCTCTACCGTGCGGCGGGTGAACTCAAGCGTGTACTCCGCGCCGTCGTATGTGAAAGTTATCGTCTTTGCCATGCCGCGCCTCCTTATGCGGTCGCCATGGTTATGGCGGTGGAGGGAGTCACGACCACGCTCATCTCAACGGCGCTGTTGACATCGCCGCCCTTGACGTAGCAATCGACATAGCCCTTGAATTCGAACTTGCCGTCACTGCCGGTGGGAGTGACCGTGCCTTCCGACTCGGTGCCGCCGAACCAGATAGCGAGATCCTGCTCGGTGCCCTTCAGCGCCTTGAGAGTCGTGAAGTCTGTCTTTGTGTAGTTGGCATCAAACGAAAGGTTGTCGGTGTCCTCGATGCCGGGGATATATGTGCGTGCGCCGTCGGAAAGAGTCGTAGTCTCTATCTTGTCGGGCTCGCCGCCGAGATCGGGAAAGTTTTTGATATCCACGAGCTTTTCGTAGGTGCTCCCAGAGCCTTTCTTCATGAGAAAAGTCTTATATGTGCTTATAGCCATTGTTGTTTACCTCCTGAAAACTGTTTTGTTCTCCGAAATGAGTGCCGTAAATCTGCCGCATATGCGGTATTTCGTCGCGTCGTCAAGCGCTACCGGCGTACACGTGAGACGCGTAAAGCCGAGAGATTCGAGTATATCGTTCACCGCCGCAAATATCGTGCGGCACTCGGCTTTCGGTCCGCCCGACCTGTTCGAGTAAACGTTCACCTCATACATCACCTCGGCATAGCGGCAGTTCGAGCCGCTGTCGCGTGTGCGCAAATTTGAAAAGTTGTCCGCCTCTTCTATGCACACGCAGGGGAATTTCGACGGCGTCAGCTCCGTCCTGCCGTAAACGGTGATACCCGTAAACTGCCGACGCAGCTTTGTTGCCACCGCCGTAAATATTTCGTTTTCGCAGTCTATCATCCGAATACCTCCGCAGCTATCTCGGATATCCTTGCGCGCATGTCGCGCCCCGCTTCGTACATGGCACGTGCGGGCGGGTTGCCGTGCGTCAGCACGACCTGACCGCGCTCGGTTGTGCGTATCACTTTGCCGTTCGTTCCCGGCTCTCCGTAATACCCCCACAGATCACGCGAGCCTTTGCCCTGCCCGTATGTGCCGCGCACGAGCCCCAGCTCAGCAGCCTTCGGGTGCTCTTCGACGTAATGCACGCCCGTGCCGAATTCGATAAAGGCAACAGCCTGTCCGCGGGCGGTTATGGCAAGCCGCGTGTCGCTCAGCCACTCCGGTGTACCGTCAACCGTGACATCGTTCACGCCGTCATACTGTGCGTGCTCAAATCTCACACCGGCAGTGCTGATACCGACAGCCGCAAGCCGCTCAAGGAAAATGTGCATCTTGCCCGCAAACCCGTTGCGGTATTTCTTCAGCCGCCCCGCCGCAGATGCAAGCCCCGATACCTTTATCTTCATTACGATACCTTCACCTTGCTGACCGCTACCGAAACGCTCCCGCCCGAGGGCGACGGCGCTATCTTCTTGACGATGTAGTCGTAAAGCCACTCTCCGCTGTCGTTCTTCTTCGGAGGCGAATCAATGAACAGCACCGCATCCTCATCGAACGGGCACCGCTCCATGACTATCACGCGGTCGTATTGGAGCGACGTTCCGAACTGCTCCGTCTGCGCATATCCGGTAGACGGGGATATGTTCGCCCAAAGCGGGACGGGGTCCGCATACACCGCGCGCCCCTCGCCCGTTTCGTTGCCGTACTCATCCTTTATCGGCTCGCGCCTGAGAAAAGCGGAATAAAAGAATTTCGATTGGTTTATCGTCATGCAGCGCATCGTCATCTCACCCCGAATACCGTCACCGTCGGCAGCACGCGGCGAAGCATGGAATCGGGTATCCACCCGTCCTCATACTGCCGCGATATGCCGTTTTCCGAATGCGCCGTCTCTCCTTCCGCTCCGCGGCGGTTAAGAAGATACACGGCGATCTCGCATTGCAGCGATTCGTACTTCGCGGGCACCTCGTCGGTGTCTGCCGAGCGGTAGGGAAAGGCGCGGTCGATTATTGCGCGCCCCGCGACCGAGAGATAGTCGAGAAGGACCGAGTCCTCCCAGCCGGGCTGATCCTCCGGCTTGCCCGTCATCGACCGCACGAGCGCCAGCTTCTCCCGGTCTTCCATTATGCGATCTCGAACCAGCCCTTGGTCTTGGGGTTGTCACCCTCCGCGGGAGTCACAGCGACGTAGCCCGCACCGTCGGCAGCATAGTAGGTCTTACTTGCAGAGGGAGTTGCGTCGTTCGAAGCGGTCGCAGTGCCCGCCATGATCTTTACGTCATAGCGCTCGTCGGTGAGAGCCACAAGGTAATACTTGCGGGTGTATATGTAGTTCTCGCGGGTGTTCGCAGCGTCCTCGCTGCGGTTGTTTTTGGCTATCTGCTCGACTTCGGTGCCCTTCTTGATAAAGGCGGTCAGAGCATCGCGCTTTGCGATGTATATCGCGCCGGGAGTCGCGTCCTTCTTGGAATAGACGTTCACGCCCGCAACGGTACCCACGTAGCCGTTCTTTGCGAAAGCCTCAACATACTTGAGGTCCTCGCCCATAGCCTTGCGTATCGCAGCCATGTCCTTGGGATGAACGAGCGCATATATGCTCGCGCCCTCAAGGTTCTCGAGGTTGAACATCGACACGGCATCCGCAAAAGCGGCAAAGTCGAATTTCGAAGCAAGAAGCACGCGCTTCGCCTTCTTGATCTCGCCGTAAACGTCGCCGTTCACGGTGTTGAACATATCGGTCGCACCGTGACGCACACCGACGGGAACGATCATGGGGTCCTCCATCGCGTCCTCATCGTAGTACTTGAAGCGGTTCTGAGCGAGCTGTATCTTGTACTCGCGCTGAGTGTAAGATACCTCTATGCTCTTGGTGTTGCCCACACCCTTGGCAAGTTTCTCGGTGCCGTCGGTAGCCTTGTATATGTTGATCTTGCGGGTCATGCCGGCAGTGCCGGTGAGCGTTCTGTCGGGTTTGCAGAACTGCATAAGGTCGAGGTGTGAATTGAACTGATCTTCGACCTCGTTAGAAAGATAAAAATTGCTGTAAGGGGTGTTTGCCATCTCTTATTTTCCTCCGTCATAAATTTTTGCGTATTCTTCCGGATGCTCGTTTGAGAATTTCCACCTCTCGTCCTGCGGCATCCTTCGCAGGTCCTCAAGGGTCACGGTGCGTTCACCGGTACCTGTTCCGACGGGCGGACGTTCCTGCCCGCGCAGCATTTCCGCGCGCACGGCGCTCTCCCTGCCGGAGCTCCACGCCGCCTGATTCGCAAAGACTTTTGCTATGTTGCCGTCCGCAAGCGCCGCAGCGGTATCAGAGGCGAGCGCATCGTCGTATCCGAGAGACAGAAACTGCGCGCGATAGTCCGATACGAGCTTTTCGCGCTTCATGTCCGCAACGGCGGAACGGAGCGACTCAAGCTCCTCGTCACGCTCCTGCTTTCTGCGTTCGTCCTCCGAAAGGAGCGCATTGTGCTTGCGCTTCCAGTCTGCGGCGTCCGAGTTCGATTTCGTCAGAGCCGTCTTGAGGCGCTGCACCTCTCCCTCACGGTCGTCATACTGGAATGCCTCAAGCGCCGCGATCTTCTCCTCGGGCGTCATGGTGTCGTAGCCTTCGATCTTTGTCGTGTCGATCTTCATCATTTTGTTTTCCTCCGCGTTTTTTTAGGCTGTTCACTCAGCACTGTTTTTCTGTTTTATGGACTTTTCTGTCCGTGCGTTTTAAGGTGTTCACTCACCGAAAAAGAAAAACGGAGCCGACAGACAAATGTCCGTCAGCCCCGTTTGGCTTCTCACCTCTACCCGTTTATAGAGGTCTTTGTTTTCACTTTTCTTGTGATCTCCACAATAACGAGCCGCCCGTTTTCGCGCTTCAGCTCAACGGTGTCGCCGCGTCGGAGTATCTTTTCTATCGTCTCCCATACCTCGGGAGTTATCGGAACGCTCATTTTCTCACCGCCTCCGGATAACATCGGCAGCCGATGTGCGGCGGGTCGGGATAATCCGAAACGCGGTATATCCTCCCGTTTCTCTCGCGGCAGGTGCGGCACGCCCTGTCATCGAGCGTGTGCCACCGCCAGTATTCGATCCCGCAGTCGCACAGCGACTTTTTCGCCGCTTCGCGCGTCACCCGCACGGCATATTCGTGTACCATGCGCGACCAGAGCCGCAGCGCGGTCTTTACCTCGGTCGGCGCATGATGCGAGGCTACGAGAGCCTCCGCAAAGCGCGCAGCCTTGCGTTCGACCTCGTGCGAAAAGACATATTTCGTCACCGGGTCGTATCCCTCAAGAAGCTCGTCTACCCACTCCGCATCAATGCTTCCCGGACCGTCCGTGAGGTCGTAAGCCCGACGCGCAATGCGCAAAAACATCTCCCGCGTCAGGCGCTCGAGCTCACCGTAAAGCGACTTCACCGAGCTCATTACGTGCACCTCGTCAAAGGACGCGAGCGCCCGCGCCTTCCCGAACATACGGATGTACCTCCGGTCAAGGTACTTTATCGCCTTGTCGGTGTACTCATACATCGCCCGTTTCCTCCGCCTGTCCGTTCGCGGTCTTTGCCGCACCGACAGCCGCAGCGTCCAGCTTCCGTAGCTCCTCCGCCTCTTTTTCCGCCTGCTCCTCGGCATATTGACGGCTCAGCGTATAGGCAAGCTCCGGGTCTACGAAAAGACCGCTGTGCTCGAACGCAAGCTTGGGATGTATCATGTCGCTCGCAAGCATCGTGGTGAGCACCTGCGCCTTCTCCTGTACGTTCTCGTAATTGCGTCTCGGGCAGCGGATATCCACGTCGGAAAGTTCGAGCTTGCTGACCTTGAGATCTCTCAGAAGCTTCAGCGCAATGCGCAGAAAGCGCTTCTCGGAGCGGCGGAACATCTTCTCCACACGCTTCGCACGGCTCTCGGCTTCCGACCATCCGTCACGCATCGTCACCGCAGCGCCCGTGTCGGAGGTGGATGAACCGCCGTTGCGGTTCGGCATCCCGCATATCGTGAGCACCGCCTGATACATATCGTCCTTGAGCGTCTGCGTCTGCGCCTGATCGAGCGCCTGCGTCAGATAAAACGCGTCCCCTTCGGACGGCAGCCCGAGACCGCCGAGCTCCTTGACCTTCTTTATGGAGTCTTCCTCGACATCGACGCCCTTCAGCACAAGCAGCGACTGAATGAACTGCTCCACACCGTCAAGGCGGTTCGACTCGACGTTGTTTATCGCATCCAGAAGCGGAAGCACGATCTCAAACGCACCTATGCGGCAGGTGTTCGCGGGGTATTCGATTATCGGCACCGTGCCGACCAGATTCACCCCCCGGTGGGTTATCACGCCGTCTGTTATCTCGTAATACTTGCTGTCGGTGTAAACACAGACGAGCTGCCGTCCGTCCGTAAGTTCCGCAACGGTCACGCCCATCATCGGACGGTGCCCAAGCTCGCGCGAGTATACGACGAACGCATCGCGCGGGTCGAGAGTGTACACCGCGAGCGGATCCTCGTCACCGCCGCCCGCGCGCGGCAGTATCATGCGGTACGCCGTGCCGCAGGTAAAGAACCAATCAACGAGCACGTCGTCGCTGTATTCCTTGTCACAGACGTACATGACGTCGTTGAGATAGTTTATCGCGTCTGAAATGTCCTTGTCCGCGCGCGCCACATACTGACACGGCTCCGCGGTCTGATACCCCGCCTTGAACGTCACTATCTCATCCGCGCGGTTCTCCACGACGCGGTTGCATATCTCCGGGCGTATTTCCTTCGTGCGCCCGAGTATCGGCTGCTTGCCGCGCCGGTAGTCGTAAAGATACTGTATCTCATTGCGGTTCACCGCGTGCACCGACAGCGCCGCAGCAAGCTCATCGCATATATTCCCGTCGTCTATCGTCTTGGCTCCGGTGTATATCACCGTGCGACCGAACGAAACATTTCCTCTGCCGTAAGCCATGCGGCACCTCCCCCGGTATGTTCTGCGTTCATGTTACCATGAACGGGACCAACTGTCAATATGACCTCACAATATTCGGTGAGTATCGACCATTATACGGTGCGGCGGAAAACGTTCATCTTCTTCGACCTCCCGAGAGCCATGTCTATTGCCATCGCAAGGCTGTCGGGCGCATCGTCGTGCTTGTTCTTCCCGAGCAGCTTGTAGGAGAACACGTTCTGCATGAAAAGCTCATAAGCCCTCGACCGCGTGCCCGACTCACGGAATATCATGTGTTCGCGCATGTCAGACGCCTTGTCCAGTATGCGGTCCGCCTTCGCCGTGTTGGGCGGCGCCGGTTTCGTCGTCAGATTTATGTGCAGACCTTTCTTTGCAAGCGCCGCAGCTACCCCGTCGCGGAACGCCGCAGTCGATCTGTTCGCCTCTATCTGCATCGCAGCCACCGAGTATTTCTCGACAGCTCCCGCAAGCAGCGGCTGAGTCACGTTCTTCTCTCCGCTGTCGTACACGACATCATGCACATAAATGTCGTCCCCGTAGCGAAAGCACACCGGAGCCGCCGTAAAGTCGCCCGCACCGAAAGCAGGGTCTACCGCCATAAACACACGGTCCGGCTCTCCCTCGGGCAGCACACCGTTGTAATACCGGAAGTCGTCCGGCGTAAACAACGCGCCCTCCCTCTCTATCGGTTCTCCCATGTATTGCGCATTCCATGACGCCATGTCGTTGTTCCTCTCAAACGACGCGCGCCTCTGCCGGTAGTAGTCGGACGAAAAGCCCACGCCGTAATCGTAGTCGAACCGGCTCTCATCCCTCTCATCCAGCGCAGACAGGTTTATCACACGCCACCTGCGCCGGCGGAACCTCTCATCGTTCGAAAGCAGGTCGATGCGCAGCCCCGCCGGGTCTACGACAGACCACCGTGTGCCGCACCACAGTATCTTTGCCTTCTCCTTGGCACGCGGCAGAAGGTTGTTGTCTACCTTCGACCATGCGGACATCATCCTGTCCTTATTGAGCGCTTCCTCTATGCCGCCTATAAGGTCGTCCGAGATGAGGAATCCCGCGCAGTCGCACGCACCGTTCAGCGTGCCGTAAAGGGAGCGGCAGGTCAGCGACGGATACCTCTTGCGCCGCCCCATATCTATGGTCTCGTCCTTCGCATCCGTCCGCGCCACCGTCGCCGTCGGAAACACGTCCCCGTATCTGTATGTCACAGGGTCCGTTATCACCTCGAGCACGCCCGAATACATCGCCCCGGTTATCGTGTCCGAAAACGCCGAGTAAAGATTCGATACCTCCCCGTTCCTCCCGATTATCCACGTGAGCAGGAACATCAGCACCGTCGTCTTACCGACACGCGGCGGCATGGATATGAACAGCTCATCAAGGCGGTCCTCCGCAAGGTCCTGTATCGCATCCGCTACCTGACGCAGCACCCGCCGTCTCGGCTGATAAAACCGCTCCCTCGGCGGTCGGTCTATCTCAAGATACAGCATGTACGGGTCAAAAAAGTGCGGCGCGTCAAACAGCAGCGTCTTCCGGTACAGCTCGTAAAAGGCTCCTATCGAACTGCCGCCCCCGCGTATCATCCGCACAACGTCCTGCCGCAGCTGCAAATTCGTCTCGTGCGCCGCCGCAAAGTCCGTCTCCTCAAGGTTGCGGCAGAGCTCAAACAGATCTCCGTATGCTCCCACGTCTCCCGGTCGCCGCTCTATCGCAGCCCGAACGCGCGGTATAAGTTCTTTTTCGGTCATTTTTTTCTCTCCTCCGATTCTTTGGAATGAAATAAAAAAACAGGGACCGTGACGCTCTCGCATCACAGCCCCTGTCGGCTTTCTCTCTCCCGCCCCGTCGCGGGAGACTCGATATTCGGTTTTTATCTGTCGGCGTCCTTGCCAATGTTGTGCTCTTCCGACGGCTTCAATATCGGCTCGTGTACACCTTTGACCCAGTTCATATCCTTGCCGTACTTATACATTCCCTCATACAGCGGTCTGTTGCCCACAATGCTGCGAACACTTGTATTCTGAAATTTCGTGCCCTTACGTGTACGATATCCGAGATCGTTGAGTTCATCCGCTATCGTCAGCATCGGCATATGCTCGTCAATTCTTTTAAACACATACTCCACAATAGGGCGCTCCGCTTCGTTGATGATCAGTCTGCCATTTTCAACCTTATAGCCATACGGACACCTACCGCCCGAGTACCCGCCACACTGCGCCTTGATGCTTCTGCCCTTGCTCGTTCTGATCGCGATATTTTTGCGTTCCTGCTCAGCAACGAACTGAAGAAGCGCGCGGTAAATATTTGCGAATTCGCTTCCCTCGACAAATTCTTCTCTCGTGCTGAGAAGTCGAATGTTTTTCTTTTCGAGTGTATAAAGATAGTAAAAGTAAAGTTTGGTATCACGTGCAAGACGGTCATTCTTAAAAACAATTACGGCTTCAAACGGTGGATTGGTCACATTGTCGCCGTAGAGAATTTCGTTTAGCGCCGGGCGGTCGTCTTTGGCGCCGCTGATCTCATCAATCTTCCAGTCGACAATATTGTATCCGTTTGTATTGGCATATAAAAGAATCGCCTGCTTCTGAACGTCAATGCCGAATTTATCGTCTTTCGCCTGTTGTTCGGTCGATACTCGAATATACCCTATGGCGTTTTTGAATGTCTGCATATTACGCGCCTCCTTGCTTGCTGTATTTATTATAGCATATGTAAATGCAAATGTCAATAGGTTTTTGCAAATTGGTCTTTTTTATTTTTGCGGGTGCAGAAGGGGCTAACCCCGCCCGAGGCTCCCCCGGCATATCCCCCCACCGGTACCCGCGCCGCGCGGCGGGAGCCTGAAGCATGGGCGCGCCTGCCGTCCGGACGGCAGGAGATCGCCGCGCGGGGATCGCAGAGCCGCAGAAAAAAACGCGCCGCTTGCAAAAAATCTTGAAAAAGTTTTACAAAAACGCTTGACAAGTAAGTGCAAGTGTGCTATAATAATACCGTAATCAAAAAGCGGTTACAAACCGGCAGGAGGGAGCGAGGAAGCATGAGAATGAAGCGATTGATATCACGGCTCATAGAGTGGTTGAAAGCCCACGGAATGAGCGCCGCGGATATACTCCAGTGCATCGAATACATAACGAAGTAAAATAAAAAAAGGCTGTCAGCGGTGCAACGCATAACAGCCAAAGCAAACGAAACGAGGGGCGAAGAGCCTGCCTGATTCGCTCCTCCATTATAACACAGGCAGAGAAAAAAGTCAATACCTTATGGAGGGTTAAAAAATGAAATCTATCAGCATCAACAACGGACACAGCACCACCACACCCGCAAAGGCTATCAAAGCCGTAGGCATCGAAGTTATCGCCCTGATGATGGACGACGAAACCCGCGAGCACGTCGCCGCGCGCTGCAACTGCCGCACAGACGCGGAGTTTGTGCGCGAGTACCTGCGCCGCGCAAGACACAACCTTGTGATAGGTTAAGGAGGGCGCAGCAATGACAAACCGTGAATTATCCGCAGGCATCAAAAACGACCTCAAGACGGCGGGCATCGACCCGCACGCCGTCCGTGTGTCGGTCAGGGACGCGGGGTACAGCACCGCCGCGCATATCCGCATCATGTCGCCCGAGGTGAGCGCCGAAGCCGTGCGCCGCATCCTCGCACCCCGTGAGAGCTACGACCGCGACGAGCGCACGGGCGAGATCCTCGCAGGTGCTAACCTGTATATCTTTGTCGAGTATGCAGACGGCATATTTGACACCGTAGCGCAGGAGTGGGCAGCCACCGCCCGCGGAGCACTCGCAAGCAAGGACGAGACAACACGTATATTTGACGGGCTGTATCTCATCAACTGGGAGCGCTCCGGACGCCTGAGCATCAGGCAGCAAAACGCCGCATACTCCGGCAACGTCAATATTAACGGCTTCGCCGACCTTTGCAAGTACATTTACAAGTTCGCGCATTTCGGCTCGATCGCCGCATAATTTCACGACCGGGCTGTTGCCCCGGCGCATTTTGAAGAGGTGAAACGATATGACCCCGCATTACTGGACCACACCCGGCGGCGCCTTTCCGCTGCTATGCGCCGACATCCTGCAGCAGCCGCACACGCTGATAGCAGGCACGACCGGCAGCGGCAAGAGCGTGCTAATGGCAGACATAATACACACCGCATTGTGTTTCTCAAACCCCGATCAACGGCAGTTTGTTTTGATCGACACAAAAAAAACCGAGCTCTACCGCTGGCGCGACGTGCCGCACACCGCGAGGTATTGCGACACGCCCGCGGAAGCTGCGAGGCTGCTTGACTGGCTCGCGGTCATCATCGACCAACGCAACGACCGCGCACGCCGCGCGGGGCTGACCATGTCCGCCGAGTGTGATATCTATGTCATTATCGACGAGCTCGGCGACCTCGTGACGAGCGAGCCGCGCACGGTCAAACAGCTTGCGCACATCGCCATGATAGGACGCTCGGCGCGCGTGCACCTGATCGCGGGCACGCAATGCCCCAACCGCAAGACGCTATCCGCCGAGTTTGCCGCCAACTGCCCCGCGCGCGTCGGGCTCCGGTGCCGCGACGCGGTCGAGAGCCGCCAGATCATCGGCACGGCTGATTGTGTCGGGCTGCCGCTGTACGGTCAGGCGTACTACCTGACCCCGAAGCATTACGCGCCGGAGCTGGTCGCGGTGCCCTACACCGCGCCCGATGACATAGCCGCCCGCGTCAAGTGGTGGACAGACCAGCGCCCGCGCCGCCACTGGTGGCAGAGATAAGCCGCAAAGATCACCCCCGGATCACCTCCGGGGGCTTTTTTTGCGCTCTGCCGTCGCTCTGTCAGGCTGCGAGCCGTCACGCCTCACGCGGCGCACCCTCTCACAAGGCGCGAAACGCTCCGCATATGTAAGAGAGTACACATCACGCGCAAACGCGCCACACGGAGCGCACGCGCCCGCCACGTGCGCCCAAGAACACCGCCAGCCGGAACGCCCCTCACCGTTCCGCCGCACGCAGCAGCCCGAAAAGCAGACCGGCAGCCCCTGAAGCCTCTGCCGAACCCCTTTGTGCCTTTGTGCGCCCTTTGTGCCTTATTTCTCTTCTCCGCCCGTCACACTCTCGATGTACTGCGCCTCAAGTGCCTTTGTGTCCCTCGCGTCCCCGAGCGGATTGTTCGGAGTGAGCACAACTTCTCTCTTGTCCGCCATACCATAATAATTCTTCGCCCTGAAGCAATACGCAAGGAAATTCATCTTCCCGGTTATCACCAATTTTGCATCAAAAGTCTTCAAGAAATCCTTCGCTTTTTTTATGATAAGAGATGTCTCACTACTAAATCCCTTGTTTTTTCCATGCTCCCAATCAAGCAAGGTGGTAATCGAATATCCCGTAGACATCGCCATTTCCTCTACCGTGGGGATCTGACCGCGCGCGCTGCAACGCTCAAAGTAGTCATTCAGACGTGCCGCGAGCTCTTCGTCGCTCCTGACTCTCGGGCGTTTGTACTCGGTGAGAACTTCGTCTATAAGTTTGCTCACAAGTGCGTGATCTTCGTCCGTTTCCGGCTTAAACTGAGTTTGTGGGAAGTTTCCTGTACCGCCGCGTCCTCTTGTGGGCTTCTTTGTGATTGCTTGGATGACTTCGCGGCTTTTCTTCTCCATCATTTTCCATCCTTTCACCCGCAGGACGAGAAAAATAGCGCGTCCTGACGGGATTTTCTAAAATTTTCCCGCGCGATGACGCGCTCTGATGTATAATTTTGTAAATAATCGGGTTTGTAACTACCCGAAAGAGGGGCAAAAGCGGCGAAAAAGAGGCTGTTACCGGCAGAGGTGCAGCAAGTAACGACTTTGTTGCGGAGAATGTTTCGCCGTTTTCGGCGATTTCAGACGATTTAAGCCCGTTTTCTTTATATATATATTATTTTGTTACAAAGTAACAATAAATAATAATAATAAATAAAATAGCCTATAGAGAAATATAGAAAGATTGTTTGTTGCGTTACACTGTTACACTTTGAGGGGCTTTCGGAGCATTTCCGACGCCTTAATTATACCACATCGGGCTTGATTTGTCAAATACCCTCGAGTGCCGCGAGCATTTTTTCGTTGTCGCGCGGCATCATGTGGGAGTACGTGTTGAGAGTCTGTTCGATGTTTTTGTGTCCGAGGCGTTTTGATACGGCTACGATCGAGATGCCCTCGGAGATCAGGAGAGACGCGCAGCTGTGACGCAGATCGTGGATGCGTATGCGCGGGACGCCTGCCGCGGCGATAGCTTTGTCAAAAGCGCGGGTCACGGTCTTCTCGGCGAGCGGACGGTCACAGCCGAAAATGAACCGTGCGTCGTCCGGGCTGCCGCTGCGGTGCGAAAGCAGCGCGGACACGAGCGAGGACGGAAGGTCTACCGTGCGCACCGACGAGGTGTTCTTGGGCGTTGTGACGGCATACGCTCCGCCGTCAGTCTTGCGGGTGACCGACTTATTTATCGTGAGTGTGCCGGCGGAGGGGTCAAAGTCCTCCCATGTGAGGGCGAAAGCCTCTCCCTTGCGGCAGCCGGTGACGTAAAGCGTGCGGAAAAGCAGGGCGTATGTCGGGTCGTCTACCTTTTCGATGAAGGTTAGAAACTGCTCGCGCGTCCAGAAATGCATCTCACGCGGAGGGTCGGTGTTGCGTGGCGGCTCCACGCGGTCGATGATGTTCACAGCCTCGCAGTACCGCGCGGCGTATTTGTAGATGGACGCAAGGAAGCCGCGCAGCCCGACGCGGTAGGAGTACGAAAGTCCCGAGGCGCCCAGTGCCTCCTGCCATGCGAAGATGTCCCGCACGGTCACCTCGTCAAAATATCTGCCGGAAAAAGCCGGGACTATGTGTTTTTCGACCTTTCCGCGTGCGGTGTAAAAGGATGATTCCTTCGTTCTGCCGCGCTTGTAGTCGTACCATGCACCGACCATGTCCTCAAAGAGGATGTGTGCCGGAGAGTTTATCTGCTCGTTGCGCTTTTTTACCCGGTCCTTGACCGACTCAAAATAATCCTGCGCGTCGCGCTTGCGGGCGAAACCGGACCTGCGCACGTTCTTTGTGCTCCCGTCGGACTGATACTCACGGTACCTGACCGTCCATGTGTCTCCGACCTTTTCATAGGATGCCATGTTTTTTCTCCTCTCGCAAAGGGTGCCCACTCTAATCGGCTTCCTTTGCCGAGATGGGGTGAGTTTGACTCACCCCATCTCCAACGATGGGGTCGGTCAGACCGACCCCATCGCCCAAAAAAGGTTGGGTCGGTCTGACCGACCCAACCTCCAACGATGGGGTCCAGTCAGAGTGGACGCCATTTGCATTTCGGACTGCCGCATTAAAATGCAACAGTCCGTTTTTTATGTTCGGTTATGACGCTGAAAAAGCTATTGCGTCGGTGGTGAACAGTTCCTTGAAGGAAGCCTTGCTCAATACTTTAAACTTAAGCTCGACGTTCTTTATATCGGTTATGCTGTTCTTTTCGAGGTCGGATGTTAGAATCGTGATTCCGTCTACAGCTCTTTTTCCTACGCACACATCCTGCGAATAGAGCGCGGTCATCATGAAGCCGTTGATGGAGATATCGTCGCAGTTGACAACAATGTCCTTGTCGGTGTTGTTTTCAATATACAGGATGATCTCCTTGCCCATCAGAGCGTCATTCTTTATGTATTTTCCGACAATACGCACACCGTCGCGATTCACGAGTTCCTTGCCCTCGTCAGCCTTCGGGAACGCCTGCCCGGAGAAGGCGGAAGTCTTTATTGTGCTGACGTCAGTTTTGAATACCGTTTGAAAAGATTTGGAATCGAATATGTTGAAAGCGAGCTCTATCTGTTCGATTGTCTTAATTCCGGAATCATTCAGATCGGTTCCCGAAAAATAAACGGTCTCATTCGCTTTTTTACCGGCAGCGACCGAGGCAGAGAACATATCCGAAATCATGTAGTCATTAATTATGAGACGCTCGCATGATATATTTACATCTTTTGTGGAGTCGTTCTCGACAAGGACCTTCAGACCGTCGCCGAAGATGGAATCGCTGCTCAAAGATTTTGCGGTGATCTTGATGCCGTCACGATCAACAAGCACCTGTTCCGATATTGTGACCTGCGATGCGGATTTTCCTGCATCAACTGTTGTCTCACCGCTCGGTGTGCCGCCGGTACCGTTATTGGTTCCTTCGGCATTCGCTGTGCCGTTGTCAATCTTCTTTGTGTCGGTCGGGTCCGTTGCAGGCACAAAGCACCCGCTCAAGGACGCCGCGATCAAAAACATGGTAATTGCTGCGCAGAGGATTCGCTTAACAGTGTTTTTCATATCAGATTTTCTCCTTGCATTTTTGCAGCATTGCTGCATTTTTTATTTTCCGGACCCTTGCGCAGCTTCACGCTCGCAGGTCTTGACCGGCTTGAGTGAATAAAAATGTTGTTTTTTTATATGTCTTTTCTCGTGCGCAAATGCCTTTTTCTGCTCTTCATCTGACATATGGGCATTCACATATACGTTAAAATCGCCGTTTTCATCAACGACGGTCACGGCATTTATGCGCGAAGGAAGGTCAATAATGCGGCACACAATGTCATCCATTCTTTGTTTTTCTCAGTGCTTCGATTATTGCCACCGCTTGCTCGACATCCTCCTTGGTCGCGCCTTTGGCAAGCGAAAAAAGCATTTTCATCTCCGGACGCGTTTTGAGTTCTTCAAGATATTCGTCGAGTTCGTCGGCACCATCGCCCTTTGAATCAGACTTGCCGGAAAGATACTCCGGCGATACATCAAGGTGATTAGCAAGCATTAAAATTGTGGAATCTCGCGGTATTGATCCGTTTTTCCACTTTGTCACGCTCCCCACAGAAATATTGAGTTCATTCACAACCGTGGTAGGTGTTGTTCCTTTTTCTTGACACACCTCAACAAAACGTTTCCAAAACACCACAATATCCTCCTGCAAATAATCACATTCACCAAATTAACTGGTGAAAATTTGTGCACTATTCATAAACTTCACTTAATTCACTTTTATCGCTTGACAAAGTGAATTAAGTGAAGTATAATAGAGCCACAACAAATAAAGTTGACACGCAAGGCATGCAAAAACGCCGGGGCACAAAGTGACCCGATAATAATTGATTCCATAACAAATTGATTATACCACGTTTTTCAGCCTGTGTCAACCGACATCGACAATATTATTACAAAAAATAAGGAGGTAATGAAATATGTCAATTGAAGAAAGTACGCTTGTGAGCGTCACTCCCTCTGAACGGGTGGTGCTCGCCTTGCGTCGCAACAGGCTGACAAGTCGGTGGTTGCTCGAACAACTTTCCGCGCGCGGCATTTCCGTCGATAAAACCGAATTGAGCCGTATCTTGTCTGGCACACGCGGAGGAAAGAAAGCCGCAGCAGTGACTGCCGAATCCCTGCTTGTGATCGCGAAATACGAGAAGTGCTTCGCGGACGGTAAAGACTCATGACCCCGCCGAAGTTCAGACATGACCTGACGCAGTACAAATGGAGGAGATTTATCCGCATCGGTGACGATGAAACGATGGACAGGTTTCTTACTCTTTGCGAAAAGAAAAAACTGTCCCGTGACGATCTGGCGCTGATACTGCGCAGCATCAAGCCCGATCCTGATATTTTTCGACAACTCTATGGAGAATGACCTTCAACATTTGATCGTCGGGAATATCAAAGTATTTTTCAACTATTTCTCGACGGTGTTCTTCCGGGAAATAGCGCCAAACAAATAGCGACCTGTGACGCTTGGGCAGAGAAGTGCCGGAGATTTCTATATCGCAATTGTCATTGAGCTTTCTGACAATGCACGGCGCATTGTCGATTATGTCCAAATGATATTCCGGTCCCAAGTCTCTGAGCATACGCTCTTGATTCTTTGTCGGTTTGAATTTTCTCAAAATTACCACCTCTTTTTATTGCAATTATATCACAGGTGCAATTAAAGTGCAACCTAATAATTCCCCCGCCGAACCAGGCATCTAAAACATTAATACATAATAATCCACAATAATGGATGGAGGTAAAACAATGATACCACTCAAAAATCAATACACATTCCGCGAGATTATTGAATATCAAAAAGCGCCGCTTGACGAAAAGATTGCGCTGTCAGTCGAAGTACTGCGCAAAATCAGCACGATGAGCAGTCACAACATCGCGCTTGCCTTCTCCGGAGGCAAGGATTCGCTCGTTTGCGCGGATCTCTGCGAACGCTTCCTGCCTGATCTCCACTCCCAAATGCTTTGTATATTTGGGAACACGGGCGTCGAATTTCCGGAGTCGCTGAAATTTGCGCGAAAATATGGCAAAGAACACTTCGGATATAAGTTTATCGAAACCGAATTATCGCGCCTCGCAGAGGATGAGCTACGTTACGATTTTGCTTCGCGGCTCATACAACGACTCGAGCGCGAGAATGATCTTGGCGAGGTTCTTAAAGCCGATGGAAAACTGAAGGGACAAAAAGCACTTATCGAAGCGGCAAAGAAGCGTGGTTATGTGTTGAATCGCACGAATTGCTTTTTCCGCGGGCATCCTATGAACTTTGCATACTGCCTCGAACAGTACGGCGCACCGCTTCTCGGAAAATCTGCTTCAAAGCTCGATGCGCACAGAATCAACATCGACTGTTTTCTCAAGTATTCCAACACAGATAGCGAAAAATCGGAACTGAAAGAATATTACGATACGCTGCGCGAGTGCAAATTTTCACAGCACTGCTGCAAACTGCTGAAGAAAGAACCATCTGAACGTGAGCAGGCGCGGCATGATGTGGGTGTAATAGTCAAGGGCTTGATGGCGGCGGAGAGTCACACACGGATGCTGTCCATATCAACGCGCGGTCACATCTTTGCGAGCAGCCGTCCACACATTCCCGATGAACCTTTTTATCACTGCTCGCCGATCGCCATGTGGCGTGATGAGGATGTATGGGAGTACATACACCGCTACGACGTCGAATATTCGCCGCTGTATGATATCACCTACGAAGCGCAGGACGGAACAGTACGGCATATCGAACGCAACGGCTGTATGTTCTGCGGCACGGATATTCAATTCAAGGATAATCACCTGTCGGTGTTGCGTCAGACACACCCAAAGGCTTATAAGACGTGCATGGAGACCTTCGGCTACCGGGACAAGCTCAATCAACTTTTTAAACTCAAAAAGGATAAAAACATATTGTCAGCCATGACCGATTTGGGACGCACGGCACGGATGATAGATCAGGTCGGTGACAACCCCGCAATGCTCCGTGTGAGACCGTGCGCCTATGATGACATAGGTGAGATGCTTGACCTCAAGGGCAGCGGTATCGACGGCGAATACGATCCAGAAGAATCGTAAAGGAGAGGCAAGGGAAGATGAAAGGTTACAAAGCATTTGAGAAAGGCATGATATGCAAGGGAAAGCAGTATGCCGAGAACACGGTTTTTGAAGAAGAATCTGCTAAGATTTGCGAGAGTGGGATGCACTTTTGCAAGAATCCGCTTGATGTGCTGGGTTATTATCCATTGGTGGACGAAAACGGAAACATAAGCGAATTTGCGGAAGTGGAAGCACTTGACGAAGCAAAAACGGATGATGGCGAAAAATATTGCACAAAAAAGCTAAAAATTGGCGCAAAAATCAGTTTTTCAGCATTGGTGCAAGCAAGTCTTGACTGTGAATTTGAAAAGACAACACAGAGCAAAACAAAAAAGCACGATAAAGACAATGAGAAAATAAGCAGTCGCGGAGGCTCGGCGCGGATAGGCTCAAGCGGAGGCTCGGCGCGGATAGGCTCAAGCGGAGGCTCGGCGCGGATAGGCTCAAGCGGAGGCTCGGCGCGGATAGGCTCAAGCGGAGGCTCGGCGCGGATAGGCTCAAGCGGAGGCTCGGCGCGGATAGGCTCAAG
>ERZ1106943.628-NODE-628-length-44560-cov-8.596360_pt1 | contig 44560 bp, 37 predicted proteins | sample MGYA00403671_ERZ1106943 | MGnify/ENA primary metagenome ERZ1106943 (study PRJEB35170, sample SAMEA104062427) | human gut metagenome | biome: human gut; feature: human-associated habitat; material: faeces | place: Denmark | collected 2012-06-14 ...
AGCGCGGGATCGCGGAATTTTTGCTGGGAAAGCCTGGGCCGGAGCACGGCACGCCAGCCCCGGACGTCGGAGAACGGCGCGAGATACGCCACGCCGAGGCTCGTCAGCCCCGCCAGATGCACCAGCAGCAGAATCGCGCCCACGGTCAGGCCGAACAGGCCCGCGATGCCGCCGAGCGCCGTGAGCAGAAAGCGCCAGAGCCGCACGGCGTCTGACAGGTCGCGGCTCGGCAGCGTGAAGCCGCAGATGCCCGCCGTGGCCGCGACGATGAGCGCCGCGGGCGAGACGAGATTTGCCTCCACCGCCGCCGTCCCGACGACGAGCCCGCCGATGATGGAGACCGCCGTGCCGATGGCCTGCGGCAGATGCAGCCCGGCCTCCTGCAAAAGCTCGAACGCCGCGAGCAGACCCAGCACCTCTATCAGCGTCGGGAACGGGACGTTTTCCTTGCTCTCGATGATGGCGAGCAGCAGCTTCGTCGGCAGCATCTGCTGCTGGAACGTCGCCATCGCGGCATAGAGCGCAGGCAGGTTCACGCCCGCCACACGGCGGTTTTCGACCACGATGCGGCCGTCGACCATGACCGTATCGACATCCGACGCCTTGCCGCAGTAGACGATGTTCGACACCAGATCGTGAACGGGCTGCAAATGGGGTTTCTGAAGGTCCACGACGATCAGGTCGGCCAGCGCGCCCTCGCGGACGACGCCCAGTTCGCCTTCGGCATAGCCCATCGCCCGCGCGCCGTTCACCGTCGCCAGCCGCAGCGCCTCCCAGGCCGGAAGGGCCACGGGATCGCCCGTCGCGGATTTTTGCAGGAAGGCCGCCGTGCGCACCTCCTCGAACATGTCAAGATCGTTGTTCGAGCAGGTTCCGTCCGTGCCGACCGTCACCAGCGCACCCGCGGCGCGCATCCGCTCGACGGGCGCCACGCCGCTCGATATTTTCATGTTGCTCTGCGGGTTGTGCGACACGGCGACGCCCCGCGCGGCGAGTGTCTCGATGTCGCTGTCGGTCACGTGGATGCAGTGCGCGCCGATGGTCTTCGGCCCCAGCAGTCCCAACCCGTCGAGGTGTTCGACCGAGGTTTTCCCGTACTTTTCGCGCACGATGCGCACCTCGTCCTGCGTCTCCGAGATATGGGTCATCAGATGCAGGCCGTATTTGTCCGCCAGCCGCTTGCCGCGCAGGAGGTTCTCGGGCGACACGGTATAGGGCGAATGGGGCGCCAGGGCGATCTGCACCCGGTCGCATCCGGCGGCCAGCCGCACGGCCTCCTCCACCTGGGGCATCACCTCGTCGACATTCGAATCGAAGTAGTTGCAGCCCAGCATGGCGCGGATGCCCAGCCGTTCGACCGTCTCCACGCAGCGGTTTTCGAAATAGTACATGTCGACGAACGACGTCACGCCGCCCAGCAGCATCTCGACCACGCCGAGCGTCATGCCCAGCGCCACATCGTCGGCCGTCTGACGCGCCTCGAAGGGCCAGATATAGTCGTGGAGCCACTCCATCAGGGCGATGTCGTCGGCAAGGCTGCGTTGCAGGGTCATGGCCGCATGGCAGTGGGTGTTCACCAGCCCCGGCATCACGAGTTTGCCCCGGCAGTCGAACTCCCGAAGCCCGGGGTGCGCCGCGCGGAACCCCGCGGCGGCCGTTTCCGACTCCGTGACCAGTGCGATGCGGTTGCCGTCGACGCCCACCCAGCCCGCAAAGGTGCGGGGGGCGTTCCCGACGGCCGTCATCGGCAGCACCGTCGCGTTTGAAAAAAGAATTGCCATATTTCGGTTCATTATGTCATTCGGTCCCGGGCAGCGCCCTGCCATAAGCCCCCGCCGAGGCGGGGGTTTGGGGGTGGGTCAGACTTGCCAACGACGCCAAAGGCGGCGAAAGCGGCAGTCGACAGCACTGCGGGATGCCGATGACTCGTTCATATTCTTACTTATACTTCACTTTCACCTTTTCGGTCTTGACCTTTCCGCGGGGCTGCCCCTCGATCGAGTTGCCCTGCACGGTGATCACGTCGCGGCCGTCGACCGAATTGGAGTAGACCTGGATCACCTTGTTGAAGGCTCCCGGCTCGCTCTTGTGGGGTTCGTAGGTGATGCGGATCACCCCCGAATCGGCCGGCTCCACGGGACGCTTCGAGAACGACGCCTTGAGGCACGAACACGAAGTGATGCCCCGCACCAGCACCAGCGGGGCCGTACCGTCGTTGACGAACCGGAATTCGCGGACCAGGTCGCCGCCCTTGCGGGGCACGTCGCCGAAATTGTAGGTCGCGTTCTCCAGCCGGAGGTGCGCCCCCTTTACGGGTTTTTCGGCATAGCCCGCAGCGAACGCCAGGCAGGCCGAGAGGGTTAACAGGATATGTCGCATAGCCAAAATTTGTATTTATCCAATATCATACCAGCGGGCGGCGGGAAACCGGGTAAAAAACGGGCGCCGACCCGGCCGACCCGACGCGGGTTTCTCAAACACACCCGTTACTCCATGCGGAAAATATAGGTGATCGTGCCGCCCTGCACCGCGGCGCGGCTCTCTGTGAATCGCGCCTTGCGGGCCGCCGCTTTCGCCGCCTCGATCAGCTCGGCAGCGTCCGTCGTCGAGCCTTTGGGTTCGAACGAAGCCCCCGTGACCTTGCCCGAAGCGTCGACCGTCACGCGGATCACGACCTTGCCGCCCTTCTCGCCGGGATACGACGGCTTGGGCAGGTCGCCCACCAGTCCGCGCCCTTTCAGCCCCTGATCCAGCTGGTCCAGTCCGTCGGGGTTCAGTCCCGGACCCGTGCCGCTGGCCTTGTCCTCGCCCTCGGGAGCGCGGGGATTGCCCGCATTGTCGGGTTCGTCGGCCCCGCCCTTGTTCATCTTGAACAACGCCTTGGGGTTGGGCGTCTGCGTCACAGGGTCCTTGCCCGCAACCTGCGCCGTCTGCTCCACGGGTGCCGCGACATCGTGCACGCGCGGCTCGTTGGCCACCTTCACGGGCGGTCTGGGCGGCTCGGGAACGGGCGGCTCGGTGAAGTCGACGAGAATCGTGTCGCCCGGCTTGTCCGTCACCGGCGAGAAATCGAACGACACCAGCGCGAACGAGCCGGCCAGCAGCACGCCGTAGACTGCCGTCGCGATCATCGCCCACCGTCGCGGGGATTTATTATCGGGATCGTAGTAATACATTGGTTTCCCAATTAAAAATTAAGAATGAAAAATTAAAAATTGCCCCTGCGCCAGGGTGGCACGGATTTCATTTTTAATTCTTAATTTTTCATTTTTCATTGAACTTATTTCGGCGAAGTCGCCAAAATAAGTTTATAATTATTGTCCTTGGCGATATTCATAACCTTCACCACCTCGTCCACCGCAACGGTCTTGTCGCAGTGGAGCGAGACGGTAGCGTCCTTCTGCCCGTCGAGCCGCGCCTTGAGCGCCCGCTCCACGCCGCCGATCGAACCCACGTCCTGCAATTCGACATAGTAACGATACTTGCCGTGACCCGCATCCTGAACCGACACCGTGGTCATCGCCTTGTCCTTCAACTGGTTCGAACTCTTCGGAAGCATCAGTTTCAGGGCGTTGGGGTTGATCAGCGTCGTGGCGATCAAGAGGAACAGCAGCAGCAGGAACATCAGGTCGGTCATCGACGAGGCCGAGAACGATTTATCGACTTTCGATCCGTGTTTGATTGCCATAACGCGCTATTTTTGAACGGGTTGATTCAGAATGTCCATAAACGCGATCGAGTTGGCCTCCATCTGGAACACCAGCTTCTCGATGCGCGCCACGAGGTAGTTGTAGCCGAAGTAGGCCGGAATGCCGACGATCAGACCCATCACGGTGGTCACCATCGCCACGTACATGCCGCTCGACAGCAGCCCCAGGTCGACCGTGCCGCCCGCGGCGGACATGTCCATGAAGGTCTGCACCATACCTAACACCGTGCCGAGGAAACCGATCATCGGCGCGCCGCCGGCGATCGTGGCCAGGAACGGAAGGCCGTTTTCGAGTTTCGAGACTTCGAGGTTGGCGACGTTCTCGATGGCGGTCTGCACGTCGCTCATCGGGCGTCCGATGCGCTCGATGCCCTTCTCAATCATGCGTGCGATGGGCGTGTCGGTCTTCTTGCAGAGGTTCACGGCCGTCGAGATCTTGCCGTCGGAGATGTAGTCGCGGATGCGGTTCATAAAGTTCATGTCCAGCACCGAAGCCTTGCGGATGGCCATGAAACGCTCCACGAAGATAAAGATCGTCACGCCCCCCAGCGCCAGCAGCGGCCACATCAGCCAGCCGCCTTTGGTAAACAGGGTCCACAAGCCCATACGGGTCTCCTCACTTACGGCCACCGCCTCGGCAGCCTGCAAAAATGTTGTCATAATGGTTTAGAAATATTTAAGTTTACAAATTTTATCCTTCCAATTTCGTTTCCGAGCGCCGGTTTTGCAGTCTGCGCCCGCGGGGGCGCACGCGCCCCGGCCCCTCCGCCCGCGCTTTTAGTCGGGTCGTTGTTTCACGGCTCCGGCATCAGGTCGGATTCAATCACCGCAGGGACATCTTTCACTTTTCAAGCAGTCTCTGCTCTCGCTTAACCGCAAAGTTCACCTTCTATTCATCCTCTTCCTCTTTAACGTATCCGAACGGCGAAAGCGTATCCGCCGGTTCGCGCAGACGGCTCCGGTCCGCATCTTCGGCCGCCTTTTCGGCCGCGCGGGCCGTACGGCGGGCGATGCGCCGCGCCTTGCGCTTCTTGTTCGTAAAACGCTCCTTGATCCGCTGCCGCAGGTCGCGCAGGTTGTCGAAATCCTCCTTGAAGTAGACGCCGATGCCGGTCTCCTGCAAACCCTGGTTCTCGTCGAAGCGGTCGATGGTCTGCGTGAAGGCTTTCAGCTTGAGCGTCCCGGCCCGGTCGATCAGGTAGGTGATGTAGGCCTCGCCCATGAAGTTGGACATCGAACTGTTCACGGCCTGCTTGTTGTCGATCAGGTAGTTGCCCTCGACCTCGACGAACAGCCGGTTGTTGATCAGGCTCTTCGACAGCCCGAAATCGACCTCGTCGCTCGTCAGTTCCGATTTGGGCCGGTAGCGGATCACCACGTTGTAGTCGGACGACGAAAGCCAGTTGCTGACCATGTTCGACACGAACTCCAGTCCCGTGGCCGCCGACACCGAGCTGCCGATGTTCGACGAGGCCTGCGACGAGTTCTCGGACATGAAGCTGTTGAACAGCAGCAGGTAGAGGAACTGCGTGTCGACCGTCTCGGGGGTCGAGAGAGCATTGGCGATCAGGCTCTGCGTCTCGGGATCGGAGCCGGGAACCCGCACGTCGAAGGTGATCGTGGGGTTCGAAAGCCGCTCGCCGAGGTGAATGACGCACTCCACGGGAACCGAACGGTCGCCCCCGAGGTCGGCCGTGCCCTGCAGGAGGGGTTGCAGCGACGCCTTGACCTTGTACACGGCGTCGATGTCGAGCATCGCGTTCATCGGCGACCCGGTCCACTGGATCGACGAACCGCTCTCGATGGTGAAGCGTTTGTTGATGATCTGCTGGAGCGACAGCATGAAACTGCCCTCCGCGATCGTATAGTCGCCGTAGATCTCGAAAATATTGGCCTTGGGATTGATCTGGAGGTTCAGCGCGCCCGCGCCGCGCCCCTTGACCGTGTTGCCCGCCACTTCGAGTTCGACTTCGGCGTCGGGCCGCACGTCGAGCGCGAGGGTGATCTTCATCTGGCTCCCGGCGTCGGATTTCTGGCGGTGCTTGCGCTCGAAGGAGAGTTTCTTGCGCGCCACGTCGTCGAGCGTATCGGCCTGCTCGGGCTGCTCGAAGACCACGAAATCGGCGTTCGAAATGTTCGACTTGCTCGACAGCGGCATCACGAACGAGGAGTTGCCGTCGGTCGAGGCCGTTATATCCATGTTCACCGCCCCCTTGTCGCCCGAGATGCGGGCCGCGCCCGTGGCGAAGACCCTGCCGTAGAACATGTCGTTGTCGTCGGAGTCGGTGTCGAGCACCAGCATCTGCTGCGGGGCCACGCGCACGTCGTAGGAGATATTCGAAAGGTGCTGGAGGCTCATGTCGAAATCGAACCGCCCCCGGTTGCCCCGTGGGTCGAAAATCGGGACGTTCGAAGCCCTGAACCGGTTGTTCTTCACGTTCAGCACGGCCTCGGGCATCGAGTAGGTCACCTGCGTGAAATCGACCGTGGTTTTCAGCCCCGCGACCCGGATTTCGCCTTCGAGATCGGCCTTGCGGCCCTGGCCCTGCAACGTGAGGCCGGCCGAGGCCATGCCCTCGGTCGAGGAGACGACACCCGCGAGGATCGGGTCCAGCAGCGCCATGTCGAGACTGTCGACGTCCAGCCGGGCGAAATAGCGGTTGCGGTCGGGGGCGTAGAAACCGCGGATCAGCGTGTCGCGCCTGATACGGTCGGAGACCGTCACTCCGGCGCGGCTGCGGGCGAAGTCCCAGCGCGAGGCGAGGCGCATCGGCGGCGCGGGAATGTCGTTGACCTCCACGCTGTCGAGCAGGATGTCGGCCGTGATCTCGCCGCCGCGCAGCACCGACTTCATCGCCGCCGAACCGTTCGTGCGCCCCTCGATGTAATAGCCCATGCGCTCGGCGACCTGCGCGAAGGGCGCCAGGTCGAAATTGTGCAGCGAGAGCGTCACCGAATCCTCGCGACTGCGCGAGGCGACGCCGTCGAGCAGCAGCTCCTGCTCGCGGTTCATCACGTAGAACTTGTCGATCACGACCTGCGCGGTGTCGAGCAGGATTTTGCGGGCGAAAATCTGCCACGTCTTGTCGCCGCGGGTGATGTGCGAGGGAAGAATCCGCAAATCGACGACGCGGCCGTTGGGTCCGTGCTCGTCGGCCACCGCGGCGCGGAACCCGACGAGTCCCGAGACGCGGCGCAGGGTGTCGTCGAAGCCTGCCGAGAGCTGCACGCGGTTCTGCCGCGCGCCGCCCGTCAGCGAGAGGCGCGGAAGGTGCAGCACCCCTGCATAGAGATCCTCGGCCGAGGCGTAGACCGCCAGCGAGTCGCCGCGGTTCGAGGCGTTGACCGAAAGGCGCGTGGCAAGCATGCGCCGGCGCTCGATGTATTCCGACGCTGCCTTGAGCGACAACTGGTCGCTGGCCGGATTGAACAACAGTTGCAGCGACGAGCCGTCGGCGATCTGAAGTCCCGTCGACACGGCGTCGGCCACGGGGTTGAAATTGCGGATGTTGACCGACAGCAGCGAGAAGTCGTTGGCCACGGCGGCCTTGCGTTCCGAAGGCGTCTCCTCCCACTTTTCGCCGCCCAGCATCGGCAGGTATTTCCACGCGCTCCGGCGCAGGTATTCGAAGACGGTGCGGTAGCTGGTTTTCGACCGGAACGTGACGTCGGCGAAGTCCGAGCGCAGTTCCACGAACTTGCTCCGCTCGGAGTTCTCGCCCGTGACGGTCATGCTGGCGGCCGCGATCTCCTTGTCGTTGTAGCGGTAGCGGGCGTCGGTCACCTGAATGCGGCCGTTCAGATCGTCGAGCGAACGCCCTCCGGCGGCAGCGACGATGCGGCCCGAGAGCTGCGACACCGAGTCGCGGCGGTTGACGTGCAGCCGGGCCAGATCGGCGTGCCGCAGGTCCATCGTGAAGTCGTAGCGCGGCACGGAGTCGTTCAGGTCGACCGTGCCGAAGAAGTCGAAGTCGAGGTTGGGATCGCGGGCCGTGATGCGTCCGTCGAACTCGCGGTTGCGCAGGCGGCCGTCGAGCCGCAGCGAGTCGTAGACATAGCCGTTGAATCCCAGCTGCGTGACGTTGCCCACGACGTTGGCGTCGGCCACGCCCCTGCCGATCACGCCGTCGACATAGGCCGTGAGGGTGGCGTTGCCCAGCAGATCGCGGCGGTCGAGCAGCTCGCCCAGACGCAGGTTGCGCGTCTCGACATCGCCCCGCACGCTGCTCAGCCCCCCTTTGACCGGGGCCATTTTCAGGTTGCAGGAGACGTTGCCCACGCCCGTCGCGGCGCCCAGCTGCATGTCGAACGACGAGAGCAGTCCCCGGAAACGGGCATTGAGGTCGATCTGCCCGGAATTGCCCAGCACGCCGACCAGCTTGTCCGAGAGTTTGCGGCCCGCGATGCCGAGGGCCAGCTCGTCCACGGCCCGGGCCGTGGAGCGCAGGCGGGGAACCGACAGGTCGAAACGGGTCTTCCGGATGTCGGGAAGCCCCTTCACCGAGGCGTCGGCCACGAGCGTCGTCCCCTCGCCGATCTGCATGCTCCTGATCCGGCCCGTGAAATCGGACACCACGCCGGCGACCTCGACGTTTACGTCGGTGAAATCCACATGCCAGTCGCGCAGCTTCGGGGCGAAAAAGGCGATGTCGTCGGTCGAAACGGTCGTATTGCGCATCGAGGCGTCGATGCGCACCTCGCCGATGAAATCCTTGTACTGCGCCCACGAGTCGCCCGCCAGCGAGACGAACGGAAAGTTGACGTTCGAACGCGGCGTAATGATCGAGGCGTTCTCGAAGCCCAGACAGCCCTGCGTCATGTAGAACCGCCCGGCCAGGTGGTTCAGCACAAAGCCGCTGCGTTCGCGGGCCGAAAAGGCCGCAATGGAGGTGTAAATGGCCTGCCCGTCGATCGTGAAATCGTCCACGCGGGCCGTGATGCCGTAGAGGTGCATGTGCGAGAAGTCGATGCCGTGCTCCGGATCGCGATGGTCGAGCCGTTCGAGGCAGAGGTCCATGTTCTCGATCGAGGCCTTCTTCAGCGAGAGGCGGAAATTGCCCTTCTTGGGTTTGTCGGGGTCGGAAATGCGGTCGACGATCTGTTTGATGTTCATCTCCCCGCCGGGCGTCTGCCGCAGGTAAAGCCTCGCGTCGGCGATCTCGCCGCGGCTCAGCTCCAGCCCGCCGCCGAAGATGCCGAAACTCGTGATGAAGGCGTCGAGCTTCCCGACGTAAAGCAGCGTGTCGCGCTGGTAGTCCTCGACATAGAAGCCCTTGACCCTGACCTTCGAGAAGATGCCGATGTCCACGCGGTCGATCGACACGGTGGTCTCCAGCTTGCGCGAGACGAAGCACGCGGCCCTGTGCACCGCGTAGTTCTGCACGGCGGGAATGTCGAGCAGCAGCGAGAGCGCCACGGGAACAATTATCAGCAACAAAACCGCCGCCGAGAACACCTTTCCCAATATTTTTATACCTTTGCGCATCAGGACTCCTATATAACCTGCAAATTTAGCGAAAATAGTTAAAAAACAATTATAATTCCGGATGGATATTACAATTCTCGGCATCGAATCCTCGTGTGACGACACCTCTGCCGCCGTGCTCCGCAACAACGTCCTGCTGTCGAACGTCATCGCCTCGCAGGCGGTTCACGTCAAATACGGCGGCGTGATCCCCGAACTGGCCTCGCGGGCCCACCAGCAGAACATCATCCCCGTCGTGGACACGGCGCTCAAGGAGGCGGGCGTCGCCGCCGACCGGATCGACGCCATCGCCTTCACGCGCGGCCCGGGGCTGGTCGGATCGCTGCTCGTGGGCGTGTCGTTCACCAAGGGGCTTTCGATCGCCCGCAACATCCCGATGGTCGAGGTCAACCACCTTCAGGGGCACATCCTCTCGCACTTCATCGACCTTCGGGACCGCACGCTGCCCCATCCGGACTTTCCGTTCCTGTGTCTTCTGGTGAGCGGCGGCCACACGCAGATCGTGCGCGTGGACTCCCCGCTCGAAATGGAGATCATCGGCACGACGATCGACGACGCCGCAGGCGAGGCCTTCGACAAGTGCGCCAAGGTGATGGGGCTGCCCTACCCGGGCGGCCCGGTGATCGACCGTCTGGCCAAGGAGGGCGATCCGAAGGCATTCCGCTTCGCGCATCCCCGCGTCGAGGGCTACGACTATTCGTTCTCGGGCCTGAAAACCTCGTTCCTCTACACGCTGCGCGACGCCGTGGCCGCAGACCCCGACTTCATCGAGACGCACAAGGCCGACCTCTGCGCCTCGCTGCAAGGGACCATCGTCGAGATTCTGCTCGACAAACTCATCCGCGCCTCGAAGGAGACGGGCATCCGCGACATCGCCATCGCAGGCGGCGTCTCGGCCAACTCGGGCCTGCGCGACGGCATCGCCGAAGCGGGCCGCCGGCGCGGCTGGCGAACGTTCCTTCCGGAGTTCAAGTTCACGACCGACAACGCGGCGATGATCGCCATGGCGGGCTACTACCGCTACCTGCGGGGCGACTTCTCGTCGCTCGACGTCTCGCCCGTGGCGCGGCTCGAGGAGTTGCAAGCTACTCACTCACAAAAAAAATAATTTATGCAAACATCCAGATTCATGCGGGTCCTTTCGGGGCTGCTGCTGTCAGTTTTCGCCGTCACCGGCCCAACCGCCTGCAACGACAGCAACGACAAGAACACCGCGACGCTGACCGTCAGCACAGACGACCTCGTACTGGGCGGCGAGGCCGGGGAGTCCGAAACCTTCACCATCACTACGACCGCCGCGTGGAAGGCCGTCCCCTCGGGCGAAGGCTTCACGCTCGACAAGACCGAGGGCACGGGTGACGCTACCGTCCGCGTAACCGCCGCCGCGGGCAACTGGGACGGCTATGTGAAGCAGCTGGGCAGCATCGAGATCGCGGCCACGAGCGTCGACGGAGTGAAAACCGTCAGCGTCAGCCAGGACGAAATCACCCCGGTGCTGCCGTCCGAGGTAACCCTGGTGGCCGATTTTACGCTGGGAGCTTCGGTCGCCACCCCCGAGCTGCCGCCCTATTCGACGGATAACTTCACGACCGGGCGCCATGAGTACACGATCGGCGGCTACGCATTTGCCATTTTCGTCGATCCGGACGAGGGCGGCAAATTCTACTGGCTCGACAACAAACAGTTCAGCCCCTCCATTCCGGATCCGGCCCAAGGACTGTTTTTCAGCAAATTAGGCGCATACGTCGAATTCCCGGCCATCGCCGGCAAAGTTCTTTCGGAGGTTCACTACCTGCCCACGAGCCAGCAGAACGACGTCAGCCTCGACCTGTTCGGCGCCGACAATTCGGAACCGCAGTATACGCTCGATTACGGCGACGACGGCACATGGTCCTACACACTGATCGACGCCCGAGAGAACCTGCGTTACCGCATCGAGATCACCAACAAGAAAAACGCGCAGCTCGCCAAACTCAAACTCGTCTACGCCGCGGCGAAATGACGCACGACATCCGGCAAAGACAAACCCCTCCCGGCCAAATGGCCGGGAGGGGTTTGTCTTTATTGGGAGGCGGCGGATCACTTCGCGCCGAAGAGTTTTTCCCGGAGCGAGAAGCCTTCGCATTTCGCGGCGAAGCTGTCGTACTCGGTGCGGAGCGATGTCATCAGCTCCCGGACCGACTGAATCTTCTCGGCACGCCAGGCGTTCGAGCCGCAGAAGGCGTAGCCGTTGCGGAGCTTGCCCTTGAAAGCGTTATAGAGGGCCAGCATGATGCAGTAGGGGCTGTGCGTCACGTCGCACGTCTTGATGCAGTCGAACGGACACGCCTTGGGGACCTTCAGGCCCTCCTTCACGCGGTCGAGGAACGAGTTGCGAATGGCCCGGCCCGGCATGCCGACGGGGCTTTGGATGATCTCGATGTCCTCCTCGTGCGCCTCGATGTAGCTCTGCTTGAAAGCCGGATCGGCGTCGCACTCGTCGGTGGTGACGAAGCGCGTCCCCATCTGCACGCCGTCGGCGCCCAGCGCCATGATGCGGTAGATGTCCTCGCCCGTATAGATGCCGCCGCCGGCGATCACCGGAATGCGGCAGTTGTGCTCGGCCTCGAAGGCACGGACCTCGGCCACGATCTGCGGAACGATGGCTTCGAGCGAATAGTGCTCGTCGGAGATCTGGTCGGCCTTGTAACCCAGGTGGCCGCCCGCCTTGGGACCCTCGACCACGATGGCGTCGGGGATGTACTTATATTCCGAGAACCATTTCTGGCACAGGACCTTCGCGGCGCGCGCCGACGAAACGATCGGAGCCAGTTTGGTCTTGGCGTCTTCCGTGAGGAACGACGGCAGGTTCAACGGAAGCCCCGCACCCGAGAAGATGATGTCGGCCTTCTCGGCGATGGCGGTCTTCACCATGTCGGCGAAGTTGGACATGGCGACCATGACGTTGACGCCGATGATGCCCTTCGTCGCTTCGCGGGCCTTGCGAAGCTCCTCCTTCAGCCCCCAGATCGAGGCGGCGCGATAGTCCTTCGAATAGTTGTTATAGATCGCCCCGAGACCGGCCGACGAGATGACGCCGACACCGCCCTGATTGGCCACGGCCGATGCCAGGCCCGCAAGGGAGACGCCTACGCCCATACCGCCCTGAACGATGGGCATGGAGGCGCATAAATTTCCGATTTTCAATGATTTCATGCTGTTTACTTAAAAGAATAAGTGACGTAACGGGGTACAAGGTACGGAAAATCGGAGCGTTTGGTTCCGCGCGGGAACATATTTAACGCAGACTTCACATTGTCCGCTCACAAAAACCGGATGCCGCGGACCCGTTTCTGCCCCCGGCCGGCGGCCTCGCGCTCGACGATGCCCGTCACGACATCCGCCGCGTCGTGCCATCGGTTGGCGCGGAACTTCCGGCGGTAGGTCGTCAGATGGGCGTAGAGTTCGGGCCAGCGGAGGTTCCAGCCGCGGGGAAAACGCACGAGGTGGAGCGCCGTGGCCGAATTGGAGAGGATGCGCGCCTCCTTGTTGCCGCTCTGGTGGAACCACTCGACGCGCACGCCCGGCGCAAGCGCCTGCACGGCCCGGGCGAAACCGCGGCCGCCGTTGTTGCTCTCGATGGCGGCCTGCCGCGTGTCCGAGCGCACGAGCATCTCCCCCACCAGCGGCTCGGTCGCCTCCATCGGCTCGCGCGAGTAGACCGCGTCGGTAATGTAAATCACCCCGTCGGCATCGACCGCATAGGAGAGCGAACAGAGGTAGTCGTCGCCCGTGTCGGCGGTGTCGGTGTAGTTGGCGCGGCGGACGATCTCGTGCGGCAGACAGTCGTACTCGGCGAAATTCAGCCCGTACAACAGCCCCTCGCGGGCCGAAGGGCGCCCCTGATACATCGCCTCGAATTGCAGCGGGTCCAGCCGCCGCTTGGCCTCCAGCAGCGCAGCGCCGTGCTGTCGCTCCCACAACGCCTCGCCCGGCTGGCGGGGGTCGACCTCCGTGGGCGGCGCGGTTTTCAGAGCCTCGAAATTGAGGTGCAGCCACCGGTCGGCAGGCAGCGTGTCGAGCTGCGACCACGCGCGCAGCTCCTCGACCGGCTCGCGGACCGCGAGGGCGCCGATCAGGTCCTCCTCGTGCCAGCGGGTGAAGACCACCAGCTCGCGCGAGGCGTTGTGCATGCGGGTCCGCACGACGGAGGTGTACCACTCCCAGCAGTTGGCGCGGACGAGCGGCGAATTGGCTTCAAGCGCGTCTTTATATAAATCGTCCAAAACAAAGCAATCCACGCGGTTACCCGTCAGCGACCCTTCGCGGCCGACGGAGAGCAGCCCGCCCCGGCGGCCGATGATCTCGACCTCGTCGGCCGTGCGGATGTAGCCGGGCGGTTTCGCCCCCCGCTTGATGGAGGTGTCCGGAAAAAAGGCCGCGTATTCCTGCGATTCGAGGATGCGCTGCACGCGGCGGTTGAACTTCGAGGCCAGCGTCCCCGAGTAGGAGGCGATCGCCACCCGGCAGTCGGGGTCGAGTCCCAGCACGTAGGCCGGGAGCAGGGTCGTGGCCCCGACGCTCTTGCCGTGCTGGGGCGGCATGGTGACGATCAGCCGCCGGACGCGCCCCGCGGCAAAGGCCTCCAGCACCCGGTAATAGGCCCGGTGGAAGGGTTCGAGTTCGAGAAAGGGATAGACCCCGAGGGCGAAATCGGCGAAGGACGGGGGCGCGGCCGGCGGCGCGTCGTCCGGAAGCACCAGCCCCTCGGGAAACGGCGAGCCGCCGGAAAACAGCGAAAAGCCCGCAAATACGGCTTCGCACGCGGGAGCATCCGGAGAGGCGTTCCCGCCGGTTACGAAAACCTCTGCGGAGGAGCGCTCCGCAGAGGTCGGTTCGGTTGGTTTGAGCATTTTACTGAATTTTTTTGAAAAACCCATGCGCGGCGCCGCGGCGGGCAGGTTTTTTGTCGGGGTGCGCTCCGGCGGCAGCGCCGTGCCGGGGAAGGAGGGCCGGAGCGCGGCGGCAGGTCAGAGGAGCGCGCGCACCTCGGAAAACGAGAAGTCGTTCAGCGCTTCGCCGTCGCTGCCGACGGTGTGAAACTCCCACCAGACGGGAACCAGGTCCGCAATCGCGTCCCGGTCGCCCTCGGGGAGCCGCTCGCGCCGCCGATAGACGATCACCGAGGCCGTGAGCCGGCACTCCATATCGCCGAAGGGAAACGTGAGCGAGCCTGAAAAGTAACTTCCCCCGCCGATGGCCTCCGCAAGACGCGCGGCCACTTCAAGGTAAAGTTCCGATGAAACCGAATACATCATTGATAATTAATCGTTTTTTCGCAAAAGAGTTTGCAGAAGAGAATAAATTGTTTAACTTTGCAGAACAAAGATAAGTTCAAAATTTGAATTTTCTGCAATAAAGTTCAAATATTTTATATAAATAATTCCGATAACAAAGCGATGAACGAACGGGTAAAACTGATACGCAAGCAGCTCGGCATGACACAAGAGCAACTGGCACAACGACTTGGAATCGGCAAAGCGGCGCTGTCGATGATCGAAACCGGCAAGGCGGGGCTTTCGGCTCGCAACCGCAACATATTGGTTCAGGAATTGAACGTCAATCCCGACTGGCTCGAAACCGGCAAGGGCAACATGTTCAACGCCGAACCCGATCTGACGGCCTACATGCACCGCACGGACAACTCGCTGCCGCTGCAAAGCGTCCCCCTCTACTCGATCGAAGGCACGGCGGGCCTGGTCCCGCTGTTCACCGACCAGGCGCAGAGCAAGCCCGTCAACTTCATCCACATTCCCAACCTCCCGAAATGCGACGGGGCGATCTATATCGTCGGCGACTCGATGTACCCGCTGCTCAAGAGCGGCGACATCGTGCTGTACAAGCAGCTGCACGACATAAACGACATCTTCTGGGGCGACATGTACCTGCTGTCGATCGACATCGACGGCGAGGAGTACGTGACGGTGAAGTACATTCAGAAATCCGACCGCGCAGGCTACGTGAAGCTCGTGAGCCAGAACCAACACCACGCCGACAAGGACGTGGAGATCTCGCGCATCCGCGCCATCGCGCTCGTGAAGGCGAGCATCAGGATGAACTCGATCCGTTAGCAGAAACAGCGGAGGCAGACCGAAGGGGCGAAAAAACGCAATCGGACAAAGCTGCGCAAATAAAATCCGGTTTTGGGTAACCAATTCCGGATTTTTTATTATCTTTGCAAAGATCGAATTGGTTTGCCAATTTCGACCGCGTCAAACTCCGGGCTGCGGCCCGCCGTTCCGGAATACAATGAATGCAACAATTATAACTATGAAAACCAATTACGAAATCCGCTATGCGGCGCATCCCGAGGATGCGAAAAGCTACGACACGGCGCGTCTGCGCCGCGATTTCCTGGTCGAAAAGGTATTCACGGCCGACGAGGTCAACATGGTCTACTCGATGTACGACCGCATGGTCGTCGGAGGCGCCATGCCTGTCGCCGAGACGCTCCGCCTCGAAGCCATCGACCCGCTGAAGGCTCCGTTCTTCCTCACGCGCCGCGAAATGGGCATCTACAACGTCGGAGGCCCCGGCGTGGTGAAGGCCGGCGACGCCGTGTTCGAACTCGGCTACAAGGAGGCCCTCTACCTCGGTTCGGGCGACCGCGAGGTGACCTTCGCGAGCAAGGACGCCGGGAATCCCGCCAAATTCTATTTCAACTCGCTGACCGCACACCGCAACTACCCCGACAAGAAGGTCACCAAAGCCGACGCCGTGGTGGCCCACATGGGTTCGCTCGAAGGGTCGAACGACCGCAACATCAACAAGATGCTCGTGAACCAGGTGCTGCCGACCTGCCAGTTGCAGATGGGCATGACCGAGCTGCTGCCCGGAAGCGTGTGGAACACGATGCCCGCACACGTGCACTCGCGCCGCATGGAGGCCTATTTCTATTTCGAAGTGCCCGAGGACCAGGCCGTGTGCCACTTCATGGGCGAAGTCGACGAGACGCGCCACATCTGGATGAAGGGCGATCAGGCCGTGCTCTCGCCCGAATGGTCGATCCACAGCGCCGCAGCCACGCACAACTACACCTTCATCTGGGGCATGGGCGGCGAGAACCTCGACTACGGCGACCAGGATTTTTCGAAAATAACCGATCTGAAATAATTCATAATTCAAAATTCATAATTCAAAATTATGGTAAACTTTTCACTGGAAGGTAAGGTCGCGCTCGTGACGGGCGCCTCTTACGGCATCGGATTCGCACTGGCAACGGCTTTCGCACGTCAGGGCGCAAAAATCGTCTTCAACGACATCAAACAGGAGCTGGTGGACAAAGGCCTGGCCGCCTACAAGGCCGAGGGCATCGAGGCCAAAGGCTACGTCTGCGACGTGACCAGCGAGGAGCAGGTGAACGCCATGGTGGCGCAGATCGAAAAAGAGGTCGGCATCGTGGACATCCTCGTCAACAACGCCGGCATCATCAAGCGCATCCCGATGGTCGAGATGACCGCCGCGGAGTTCCGCCAGGTGATCGACATCGACCTCAACGGCCCGTTCATCGTCTCGAAGGCCGTCATCCCCTCGATGATCAAGAAGGGCAAAGGCAAGATCATCAACATCTGCTCGATGATGTCGGAGCTGGGCCGCGAGACCGTCTCGGCCTACGCCGCAGCCAAAGGCGGACTGAAGATGCTGACCCGCAACATCGCCTCGGAGTACGGCGAATACAACATCCAGTGCAACGGCATCGGCCCGGGTTACATCGCGACGCCCCAGACCGCACCGCTGCGCGAGCGTCAGGCCGACGGATCGCGCCACCCGTTCGATTCGTTCATCGTGGCCAAGACCCCCGCGGCACGCTGGGGCACGCCCGAAGACCTGATGGGACCCGCCGTGTTCCTCGCATCGGACGCTTCGGATTTCGTCAACGGACACATCCTCTACGTCGACGGCGGCATTCTGGCCTACATCGGCAAGCAGCCGCAGTAGGTTCCGCACACCTCCGCATGAAACAGCCCCCGCTAACCGAAGCGGGGGCTGTTTTCGTTTTCAGGGCCGGCATGCCGCGCGTTTCAGGCCCAGAGGGCCTCCAGACGCCGGGCGACGACCTCGTCGGTGATGTAGTCGTCGTACTGCATATAACGGTCGACCATGCCGTTGGGCGTGAGTTCGATGATGCGGTTGGCGACCGTATTGACGAATTCGTGGTCGTGCGAACTCATCAGCACGTTGCCCTTGAAATTGATCAGCGAGTTGTTGAACGCCTGGATGGATTCGAGGTCGAGGTGGTTGGTCGGAGAGTCCAGCACGAGCGTATTGGGCTGCTGGATCATCATCTTCGCCACCATGCAGCGCACCTTCTCGCCGCCGGAGAGGACGCTGACCTTCTTGTAAATCTCCTCGCCGCTGAAGAGCATCTTGCCCAGATACCCCCTCAAATAGAGTTCCGAGGTGTCGGACGAGAACTGCGCCAGCCAGTCGACGATCGAGAGCTGGCTCTCGAACCAGGGGGCGTTGTTGAGCGGAAGGTAGGCGTAATTGATCGTCGTGCCCCACTCGACGACGCCCGAATCGGCCTTGTCGTCGCCGACCAGAATGTCGAACAGCGCCGACACGGCACGCGGATCGCGCGCCAGGAAGGCGATCTTGTCGCCCTTCTCGACCGTGAAGCTGACGTCGCTGAAAAGCCGTTCGCCGTTCACCGTCTTGCTCAACTCGTCGACCCCGAGGATCTTCGTGCCCGCCTCGCGTTCGGGCTGGAAGATGATGCCCGGGTATTTGCGCATCGAGGGCTTGATCTCCTCGATGTTGAGCCGTTCGAGCATCTTCCGGCGCGAAGTCGTCTGCTTCGACTTGGCGACGTTGGCGCTGAACCGCTGGATGAATTCCAGCAATTCCTTTTTCTTCTCCTCGGCCTTCTTGTTCTGGTTCTGCTGCTGGCGCAGGGCGAGCTGGCTCGATTCGTACCAGAAGCTGTAATTGCCCGAGAAAAGGTTGATGTCGCTGTAATCAATATCGACCGTATGCGTGCACACCGAATCGAGGAAGTGGCGGTCGTGCGAGACGACCAGCACCGTGTTTTCGTAATTCGACAGGTAGTTCTCCAGCCACGCGATCGTCGTCCGGTCGAGGTCGTTGGTCGGCTCGTCGAGCAGCAGGTTGTCGGGTTTGCCGAACAGGGCCTGCGCCAGCAGCACGCGCACCTTCTCCTTGGCGCTCAAATCGCGCATCAGCTGGCCGTGCAGGGCTTCCCGGACCCCGAGGCTGCTCAACAGGTTGGCGGCGTCGCTCTCGGCGTTCCAGCCCTGCATCTCCGCGAACCGCTCCTCCAGCTCCCCGGCCCGGAGACCGTCCTCCTCCGAAAAGTCGGGCTTGGCGTACAACGCCTCCTTCTCCTTCATCGTCTCCCACAGCGGCTGATGCCCCATCAGAACCGTGTCGAGGACCGTAAACCCGTCATAGGCGAAGTGGTCCTGCTTGAGCACCGACAGGCGTTCGCCCGGGCCGAAGGCCACGTTGCCCCGCGACGGGGTCACCTCGCCGCTGAGCACTTTGAGGAACGTGGACTTCCCCGCCCCGTTGGCCCCGATCACACCGTAGCAGTTGCCCGGGGTGAATTTGAGATTGATATCCTTGAAAAGAACCCGTTTTCCGTATTGTACCTCTAAATTCGAAACTGTAATCATCCTTAAAATCTGAATTTGAAACTGCAAAAGTAGCCCAAAAGAACGAGGAAACCGCACCGGAATGAAAAAAATCGGCCGGATCGCCGCTTTTCGGCCCGAAATCCCGGCGGCATGCGGAGCGCATCCGAAAGAACGGAGTCCGAAAAGGTTTTTCAGCGACGATCGCAACAAAAAGTTATCTTCTGAATTACAAGGAATTAGCGATCCGGGACGCAAAAAACCGACAGACACGGAACGGAAAACTAAAAAATCGCCCGAAAAAGTCCGATATGACAATTTATTTAATATATTTGCATAACGGACAGGATCGGTTCGGCATGGGCCGCGAACAAATTCGCCGTTTTGCCCCAATCAGTCACTGTATATTTGCGAAATCGTTGTTAACCCATAATCTGAAACCAAAATCATGGAACAATCAAAAGTGCGGGAGTTGCAGGACGTCGTGATCCGCTTTTCGGGCGATTCGGGCGACGGCATGCAGCTCACGGGCACGCTCTTTTCCGACACTTCGGCGCTGTTGGGAAACGGCATCTCGACCTTCCCCGACTACCCCGCCGAAATCCGCGCCCCGCAGGGAACCGTTGCGGGCGTTTCGGGCTTCCAGGTCCATTTCGGCGACCACCGCGAGCTGAATCCCGGTGACTACTGCGATGTGCTGGTGGCGATGAACCCCGCGGCGCTCAAGGCCAACCGAAAGTGGCTCAAGCCGGGCGCGACGGTCATCCTCGACGGCGATTCGATCACCGAAGAACATCTCAAGAAGGCGGGATTCGCAACCCTCGATCCACTGGCAGAACTCAAGCTCGACGAATACAACGTCGTCGTTCCCGACATCACCTCCATGACGCGCGAGGCGCTGAAAGAGACCGGACTCGACAACAAGGCCGTCGTCAAGTGCAAGAACATGTTCGCACTGGGCATCTGCTTCTGGCTGTTCGACCGTCCGGAGGATTACGCACTCAAATACCTCGACGGGAAATTCGCCAAGAAAAATCCCGCCGTGGCCCAGGCCAACAAGCTGGCCATAGCGGCAGGCTATAACTACGCCGCAAACACCCACCAGTTCGCCAACAACTACACCGTGGCTCCGGCTCCCCGCGAAAAGGGCACCTACCGGTCGATCAACGGCAACGTCGCCACGGCGTGGGGACTCTGCGCCGCGGCCGAGAAGGCGGGCCTGCCGCTCTTCTGCGGTTCGTACCCGATCACCCCGGCCACGGTGATCCTCGAAGAACTGGCCAAACGCAAGGACCTCGGGGTGAAGACCGTGCAGGCCGAGGACGAGATAGCCGGCATCTGCACGGCCATCGGCGCGGCCTTCGCGGGCAATTTCGCCGTGACGACCACCTCGGGACCCGGACTGTCGCTCAAGAGCGAGGCGCTGGGACTGGCGGTGATGACCGAACTGCCGCTGGTCGTGGTGGACGTACAGCGCGGAGGACCCTCGACGGGCCTGCCGACGAAAACCGAGCAGAGCGACCTCCAGCAGGCGCTTTACGGCCGTAACGGCGAGTGCCCGGTGATCGTCGTGGCGGCATCGTCGCCCAGCGACTGCTTCCACTACGCCTTCGAAGCCGGACGCCTGGCCATGGAGCACATGACGCCCGTGATCCTGCTGACCGACGGATTCATCGCCAACGGCTCCGAGCCGTGGCGGATTCCCGAGATGAAGGACTACCCCGCCATTCAGCCCCCGATCGTGGACAAGGCTCCCGAAGGAGGGTTCATGCCCTATGTGCGCAACGAAAAACTGGCCCGCGGCTGGGCGTTCCCCGGCAAAGTGGGTCTGGAGCACCGCGTGGGCGGACTGGAGAAGGACTGCGTGAAGGGCTGCATCTCGCACGACCCGGCCAACCACCAGAAGATGACCGACACCCGCGCGGCGAAGGTGGCCAAAGTCGCCGACGACATTCCCGCACAGGCCGTCTGGGGCGATGCGGAAGGCGACCTGCTGGTCGTAGGCTGGGGCGGCACGCGCGGCCACCTGCAAAACGCCGTGGACGAAATGCGCCGCGAAGGCAAAAAGGTCTCGCTGTGCCATTTCAACTACATCAACCCGCTGCCGAAGGGGGTGCGCGACATCTTCGCGAAGTTCCGCAGGATCGTCGTCTGCGAGCTGAACGAAGGACAGTTCGCGGCCTATCTGCGCCAGAACTTCCAGGAGTTCCCCTACGAACAGTACAACAAGTGCGAGGGACTGCCCTTCACGGTCGCAGAACTTAAACAGAAATTCGAATCCTTACTGAAGTAACCATGGCAGACTACAAATACACCCCTGCGGATTTCAAGAGCGACCAGGAGGTACGCTGGTGTCCCGGATGCGGCGACCACGCGATTTTGAGCGCCGTGCAGCGCGCGCTGCCCGAAATCGCCGACGCGCTCGACACGCCCCACAACCTGTTCACGTTCGTGTCGGGCATCGGATGCTCGTCGCGGTTCATCTACTACATGAAGACCTACGGGTTCCACTCCGTGCACGGGCGCGCCAACGCCGTGGCGACGGGCGTCAAAACGGCCAACCCGCGCCTCTCGGTGTGGGTCACCACCGGCGACGGCGACTCGCTGGCCATCGGCGGCAACCACTTCATCCACGCCATCCGCCGCAACGTGGACCTCAACGTCATCCTGTTCAACAACGAGATTTACGGCCTCACGAAGGGCCAGTACTCCCCCACTTCGAAGCTGGGCAAGATCACCAAGACCTCGCCCTACGGAACGGTCGAGAAGCCGTTCAACCCCGGCGAACTGGTCATCGGCGCCAAGGGCACGTTCTTCGCCCGCACGATTGACATGGAGGTCGCCCTCTCGAAGGAGTGCATGATCGCCGCGGCCAGACATACGGGCATGTCGGTGATCGAAGCGTTGCAGAACTGCGTGATTTTCAACGATAAGACCCACGCCGACTTCGCAGCCGACAAGGCCACGCGCGCCGAACGCACGGTGACGCTGCGCCACGGAGAGAAAATGCTCTTCGGCGCCAACAACGAAAAGGGCATCGTGTTCGAGAACATGAAACTCAAGGTGGTGACCGTGGGCCAGGACGGCTACACGCTGGACGACGTGCTGACGCACGACGCCCACGAGCGCGACACCACGCTGCACTCGATGCTGGCGGCGATGAAATACCCCGACTACCCGGTAGCGCTGGGCGTAATCCGCTCGGTCGAGGACGACTCGGTCTACGACCGCGCCGTGGAGAAGCAGGTCGAGGAGGTCAAAGCCGCGAGCAAAATTCACTGCGTGGACGACCTGCTCCGCTCGGGAGCCACCTGGGAGGTGGAATAGTCCCACAGCCGGGAAGCCGGCATCCGGACAACGAAACGGCGGACCCCGGAAAAGGGTCCGCCGTTCGTTTCGGCAGGAGAGAGGGGTTTCGGCAGGAGAGAGGGGTTTCGGCAGGAGAGAGGGGTTTCGGCAAGAGGGAGGGGTTTCGGCAGGTGGAGGAAACCCTCCCCGCAACCGGGAATCAATAGACATTGGCCGATTTGCGGACGATATTCTCCAGCAGGCGCTGCATATTGGCGATCACCGGACTGCCAGCCATGCCGTATGCCGCACCCTGCCGCTTCATCTGCGGCCGTTGTCGAGCGTCGTGGCGGCATAGATCATCGCCCGGTTCCCGGGTTTGGCAATCAGCACCCCGCCAGCCAGCCTGATGTCCCAATGGCTGATGTTCTCGGCCGAGGCCCAGATGTCGGAGAAACCCTTCAGCGACAGGCTTCCGGAAGCGTTCCGAAGAGCTTCGGGATGTTTTTTCGAAAAAAGTTCAATTCCGGAGCCGATTTTTCGGGCCGAAAATTGTGGAAATAAAAAAATCCGATTATCTTTGCATCCACAACAAGGGGGATTAGCTCAGCTGGCTAGAGCGCTTGCATGGCATGCAAGAGGTCACGAGTTCGAATCTCGTATTCTCCACCATAAAAACGGGACCATCGAAAGATGGTCCCGTTTTTCAGTGTATGTTTCCGGCCCTATCGGCCGCACCCGGCATAAACGGCACAAAAGCATCCGTGCCGGCCTCCACCCGTAACATTAGCGATAATTCAGCGGAAAAACCACGGCGGCAGCCAAAAACGACAAAACGAAATATCCGGCCGTCCGCAAGGGACGGCCGGATATGCGCAACGCTGCCGGAAGGCGTTATTTGTCCCGGAAAAAAGCCGTGACGAAAGGCGCTTCGAGCAGGTAATCGGCGCATTCGCGGACGCTGCGCACGATGTCGTTGTAGCTCGAACCTTCGATCTCGACGATGATGTTCTCCACGCCGGCTTCCCGCGCGTTGGCGAAGATGGCGTCGAAGCCCACCATGCCGCTCTGGCCGATCTCACGACGGTCCTTGATGTGCAGGAGCCGGAAACGACCCGGATACTTCTTGAAGTAGTCCACCGGGCTGGCCTTGCCCATCACGGTCCAGTAGACGTCCATTTCGAACAGCACCTTGTCGGGATCGGTGTTTTCGAGCATGTAGTCCAGCATAACCTTATCCTCGATCTTCTCGAACTCGCGCGAGTGGTTGTGGTAGCCGAACTTCATGCCGGCGGCCGCACAGCGCGCACCCACCTCGTTGAAATAGCGGCAGTAGGTCTGCAAATCCTTGAGCGTCGAAATCTTACGCATCGAGGGGACCACGATATATTCCGCACCGGCGGCCTTGTGCGCCGCGATGCACTCGTCCCACCAAGCGAGGGCCTTCGAGAAATCGCCGCTCGCCAGCTCCTCGTCGGAGAGGTTGAGCGTGCAGTGCGTGGAAATCACCCGCATACCGGCATCCTCGACATCCTTGCGGAATTGCTCGGGAGTCTGCCCGTAGAGCATTCCGTCCTTGTAGCTGGCGGCCTCGACCGAAGTGTAGCCCATGTCGGCGAGCTGTTTCAGGACGGGTTTGTAATCGCCCTGGCTCTTGCCGAAAACCCCGATCAGGCTGCGCACCGAATAGAGCTGGATACCGATGTCCTTCTTCGGGGCCTTCTTCGCTTTGGCGGATGCTCCGCCGGGGAGCATCGCCAGAGCGAGGAGGACGCAGATGACTGCGAATAGCCTGTTTCTCATCGTAAGAAGCCCTTAATCGAGAATCTTGACACGGATATTGCGGAACCAGACGTCGTCGCCGTGGTCCTGAAGGCCGATGTAGCCTTCGTGGTTCTCACCGCCGCAGTTGTTCAGCAACTCGAACGCCAAGGGCCACTTCTCGGAGCTGAACTTGCTGTTCTCCAGCATCTCGGTCCACTGGGGAGTCCACAGGTGGTACTCCACGACGTTCTTGTCGTTCTGGCCGTGTACGACCGTGCCTTTGTAAACCATGATCTTGGCCTTGTTCCACTCGCCGAAGGGATTCTGGTTCTGCGGAACGGCGGGGATCATGTCGTAGAGCGACGCCGACTGGCGGTTGCCGTCGACACCCAGCTTGGCATCGGGATGGTTGGTGTTGTCGAGCACCTGATACTCGGGGCACGAGATGTAGATCGGCTCGTATTTGGTCTTGCCGTCCTTCTGGGTCGTAACCTCCTGGGCCAGGTAGAAGATGCCCGAGTTGCCGCCCTTCGAAACCTTCCACTCCATCTCCAGCTCGAAGTTCTTGAACTTCTTGGCGAAGATCAGGTCGCCGCCCTCGCCCGTCTGGGCCTCGCCGCCGCCCGAGCCGTTGAACTTGATGGCGCCATCCTCCACCGTCCAGCGCGAAGGAGCCTTGTCCTTGCCGTAGCCGCGCCAGCCGTTGAGCGTCTTGCCGTCGAAGATCACGTAGTAACCGTCCTTGTCCTGCGGGAACGAGGCGAGGTCCACCTGTGCGTTGTCGACAACGGTGTATTCGGGAACGGCTTTCTTGGCGGTTTTGGCATCGGCCGTTTCAGCCGTCTTGGCCTTGCCGCCGGGGCCGCCGCACGAAACCAGCGATGCGGTCAGAGCCGCGCATACCGAGAATAAAAGGGTCTTTTTCATATTCTTTCTGTTTTTTTAAAGTTTTACGGACAGGTTAGTTAATCAGCGCGGCATGGCGGGAAGCGCCCAGTCGTCGCGGTAGGTGTGTTTGATCAGCTCCTGGGCGAACTGCTGTGCGTTCACGGGATCGGTCCAGGTCTTGTCGAAGGTCGGGTGTCCGTCCTTGATGTGGAAGCCGTCCTTGATGACCGTCTTGATCATGGCGTCGTCCGGGATGTTCGTGAAACGCATGTTCGGACCGTCCCACTCCAGCACCTGATTGAGGCCCTGGAGGCGGACTGCCAGCACGCCCATAACAACCATTTCGTTGAACGGTCCGGCTTCGCTGAAGTCCGATGCCGAAAGCACGCGGTCGTCGGCGTCCTCCTTGCAGGCGCGCACCCAGTCCATCTGGTGCGACTCGGTGATCTCGCGCAGCACCTTCGGAGCCTCGGGAACACGGCCCGAAACCAGATAGGGGTCCTTGCCGTAGCAGCCGCAGATCAGCGTGTCCTTCGTACCGTAGAAGATGGCGGCGCCGCCGCTCACGTTCAGGTTCTTGCCGGCGGGAAGCCCTGCGGGACGCTCCGGCATCAGGCCGCCGTCGTACCAGTGCACCTCGACTTCGGGCATGGCCACCTTCGGCATGTTGTCGCGGGCCGGGAAGATGAACTTCACGCGCTGTGCCGAGGGAGCGGACTCGTTCAGCAGCAGCGTCGAGCTGCCCTCCACCTTGGTCGGATAGCCCAGTTTCAGGCCCTTGAACACGGGGTGCAGGATATGGCAGGCCATGTCGCCCAGCGCACCCGTACCGAAATCCCACCATCCGCGGAAGTTCCACGGCGTATAGGCGGCGTTGTAGGGACGATAGGGAGCCGGACCGATGAAGGCGTCCCAGTTCATCGTCTTGGGGATGCGCATATCCTCCTCGGGACGCGCCAGGCCCTGCGGCCAGATGGGACGGTCGGTGAAGGTGTCCACGCGGCGCACCTCGCCGATCTCGCCGTTCCAGATCCATTCGCAGACCTTGCGCACGCCTTCGGCCGATGCGCCCTGGTTGCCCATCTGCGTGGCCACCTTGTACTTGTCGGCCAGCTTGGTCAGCAGGCGCGACTCGTAGACGGTGTGGGTCAGCGGTTTTTCGCAATATACGTGCTTGCCGGCGGTGATGGCGTCAGCGGCGATGATGGCGTGCGTGTGGTCCGCCGTAGCGACCATCACGGCATCGGCCGACTTGAGCATCTCGTCGTACATCTTGCGGTAGTCGTTGAACTTCTTGGCCGCAGGATAACGTTTGAAAATGTGGTCGGCGTATTTCCAGTCGACATCGCACAGGCCGATGATGTTCTGGCTCTCCAGGCCCTTCAGCACCGAAGCGCCGCGTCCGCCGACGCCGACGCCCAGGATGTTGAGTTTGTCACTGGGGGCCGTGTAGCCGAACTTCTTACCCAGAACCGTGCTGGGTACGACCGCTAAACCGATCGCGGCAGCCGCTCCCTGCTTCAGGAACGTTCTTCTTGACATTTCTTTTGCCATCGTTTCGAGGTTTAATTTGAGTTAGTATTGAGGTTATTTGATGTTCTTTTCGATGTTGTCGACCTCGTCCTTGAAGATCTTGTAGCCTTTGCCGAGGCCCTTCATCAATTCCGGGATCTTCGTGCCGCCGAACAGCAGCAGCACGACAAGCGCGATGATGACGATTTGTCCCACGCCGATAAATAACAGATGATTCATAAGTTCAGGTAGTTTTAGGGTTATGCGATTGTCATGCGTGTTTGCGCAGCAGGCCGTAGCCGTCCTTCATCGTGCGGCGGCGTTCGCGGATCTGCCGCAGGGTCTCCAGTTCCCCGATGGCCGGGAGGTCGTGCTCCCGCGCGTCGCGCAGGAACCGCCAGGCGTACTCCGAGGCCAGCGCCGCGTCGCGGAACTCCGGGAGCGCCTCGCTGCGGCGGCCCGTCTCGATCGACTCGGCGAAGAGCTTGCAAAGGGTGTCGATGTTCTTGCCCCCGTAGGGCTGGATGAGGCGGTGGGTCTGCGTCACGCCGTGCAGCTCGACGATCGCCGTCTTGAAATCGTGCGTCATGCGTGCGATGCCCTTCGTGCCGATGATGTCCACATAGGAATTGTGGGTCTGGGTCTGGGCCAGCTGGCCGTAGACATGCCCCTGGGTGATGTCGAACACCACGCCGTTCTCGAACGTGCCGTGGCATTGCAGCCACCAGGGGTCCTTGTAGTTCCACATCCGCACGGCCTGGGCATTCCAGGTCTTGAATTCCGACTGGGCATACCAGCGTGCGATGTCCACGTAGTGCATGCCGCAGTCGTGGAACGCGGGACCTTCGTATTCGTGGCCCTCGCCCGGAGCCAGTCCCGGAGTCATGTGGCAGACCCGGATGATGGCCAGTTCGCCGATCTCGCCCTGGGCGATGAAATCTTTGATCGTATTGTGATACCAGGAGTTGCGCAGGTAGAGGTTCACCGTCGAGAACAAGGGCGTGTTCTCGGCCAGCTCGACGGCCTGCCATTCGTTTTCGATACTGTCGGAAATGGGTTTTTCAGCGATGACGTGCTTGCCCGCGGCGAAAGCCCGCTCGATCTGCGATTTGCGCGAGTCGGCCAGAGCGAACAGCCCCACGACCTGCACTTCGGGATCGTCGAAAATAACCTGTTCGTCATCCACAACCTTCGCCCCGGGGGCCAGTTTGCGCGCCAGGTCCCGCGATTCGGCGCAGACGTCGCAGATGTACGCAACGTCCCACCTGCCGCTTTTCTGCATCTCGTCGAGGTAGAAACCTCCCATTCTGCCGAAGCCGATAAGGCCAACTTTTACAGGATTCATCGTGTAGTCAATAAGGTCGATTAAAAGTTAGGTTCAGCGCCGCGCCTCCCGTTTCCGAAGGAAAATACCGGCAGGCGCACCACCTCGATTACAAAATTACCCCGAATAACCTTCGGTTTGAAAACTGAAGCGGAAAATGTAGAACCCAATTCGAACCATATCTCTAATTAACAATATATTACATTCTGAAACAACCCGAAAAATGTAGACGATCTGGAATGGTCAGACGTCCGTTTTATGGGCCGTTCCGATCTTCATGACCATCTTTTCGAACTCCTCGCGCGAGATGGCCGCCTTGTTGCGCACCTTGGTCCGGTAGTTATAGACGGTCGAAAGCGAACAGCGCAGGAACGAGGCGATCTTCACGCTGTCGGTGATGCCCAGACGCAGCAGGGCGTAAATCCGCAGCTCCTTGTTCAGCAGGTCCTCCTGCTTGAGCACGATCCGCTCGTCCTCGGTCAGCAGGGCGTTGAAGTCCTCGACGAACGACGGATAGAGGTTCAGGAAGATGGCGTCGAAATTCTTGTAGAGTTCGTCCTGCTCGTCCTCGAGCATCGAGGTCGATTTGAGCCGTCTGTTGAGTTCGTCGAACTTCCGGTCCTGGGCCAGCTTCTTGAGCGACTTGCGGTAATCGTCCATTTTGTCGATGTACATGGAGCAAAGGTCGAAGAACCGCGCGATGTACTGCACCTTGACGGCATTGGAGTCCGACAGCTGCTCGTTCTTCTCGCCCAGCTCCTCGTTGAGCCGGGCCAGCTTCGCATTGGTCTGCGAAAGCTCCTCCTTGATGCGGTAGACCCTGCGAAGCTGCTTGTACAGGTAGACGAACAGCAGCACCAGCACCGCCGACAGCACGCTGATCAGCACCAGATAATGTTGCAGCTTGTGTTTGGTGCGGGACTCTTTGGCCTGGTGCGAGGCAATGATGATCGAGTAAAGTTCCGACATCTGGACCGTGCGGAACTGCACGTTGGAGAAAAGCGCGTCCTCGACGGCCGCCTGCGTGTAGCGGAACGCACGGAAAAGATCGTCGTGACGGTAATAGAGCGTCGCGAGCGCCTGAAAGGCGGCGTTCTCCTTCGTGGAGTTCCGGATGTCGGTCATCGCCGACAGCATGTAGTACTTCCGCGCCAGCCAGTCGTCCCCGCGGCGGCGGTAGAAACTGCCCACCGAATAGGCGCACTCGGCGTAGAGCTGCGAATCGGGTTCGAGACTGTTCAGAAACCCGAGCAGCCGGACCTCCATTTCGTGCGACTGGTTGCGGCGGCTCATCTGGTAGAGCCGGTCGAGCTTGTAACGCACCGAAACCGTGTCGGCAAACATGATCACCGAATCCTGATAGCGTTCCTCCAGCTCGCGGAAGTGTCTCTGTCCGCTGAAAGCCACGTATTGCTGGTAGAAACGGTTGTAAGCCTTGTAATAGGTCGCCAGCATGTCGCGGGGCACCGACCGGCGGTCGATCGAGTCCAGCATCCGCTTCGCCTCGATGGACATGCCCGTCGACGAGTAGAGTTCCGCCAGGCGGATTCCCGAAAGACAGCCCTTGCGGCGGTCGCCCAGACGACGCGCCAGCAGGACGTTGCGCTCCATGTAGCGGATGGCCGAGTCGAGTTTGTACTTGTGGAATTCGCCGAACAGCCTGTCGTTGATCTCGTACTCCTGGGCGGGAGTCAGGCCGCTCACGCTCAACAGATGCCGCAGTTCGGCGATACGCTGCTCCTTCTGGCAGTCGTAAACCTGCCGGTTGGCGATCATGTGGTCCAGTTTGTCCGACAGCGACTGCGTTTCGTTCCGCTCGCAGGCGGACGACACGACCGCTACGGCGCAGAGCAGCAGCAGGGTTCGCAGCAGGTATGTGGGTTTCAGCAGTTTCATGGTCGGGGCCGGCCGCCGCAGGAAGCGTCCGCGAACAGGGCAAAAGTACAACTTTTTGCCGAATGCCGGCTTTCTTTTTAATCTTTCCTATTTGTTTGACGCCGCAAAGACATATCACGCGTCGTAAACCGAAACGAAGAGACGCTCCGGATTCCGGTTCGGATTTCAGAGCGAAAATCTCCTTTTCACGGTTCAAGGTACAAAAAATCGCCGACATACGGAACAGAACGGGCAAAAAAAAAGAATCCCCGGCGACAGAATCGCCGGAGATTCGGGCGGAAATCCGCCGGAGGGAGGCACGGCACAGGATGCGTCCCGAGCCGTAATTCGCAGGCAATGAGCGTTGAAAGCTACCCGAGCTTCATCACGTCGTCGATGCCCATATCCTTATAGGTGCTTGCCAGCTCCTCGCTGCGGTCCGAAATAACCAGCAGCTTGTCGCCCAGCTTGAGTTCCGTCTTCCCCTGCGGCACGAAGTACTCCCCGTCGCGGCAGACCATCATCACCAGCGTATTCTCGGGCAGGGTGATGTCCTTGAGCGTATGGCCGCTGGCGAGCAGGTTCTCGTTGACCTCGACCTCCGTCAGCGCCGACTTCATCTCCTCGTGCATCTCGACGTTGAAGGCCGATTCGCGCTCCTCGTAGGCCAGCCCCAGCAGATTGGCCATGCCGCTCACGGTCGTACCCTGCACCAGAAGCGAGATAATCGTCGAGAGGAAGACCACGTTGAACAGCAGCTCGGCGTGCTCGACGCCCGCCATCATCGGGTAGATGGCGAACAGGATCGGCACGGCGCCGCGCAAACCCACCCACGAAACGTAGAGACGCGCCTTGGTCGTGAAGCGCCGGAACGGCAGCAGGCAGGCGAAAACCGTGACGGGACGCGCCACGAGGATCATAAACGCGCCGACCGCACCGCCGAGGATCAGCACCTCGGGACGCAGCAGTTCGTCGCTGTTGACGAAAAGCCCCAGCGTGAGGAACATCACGATCTGCATGAGCCACGTGAAACCGTCGAAGAAGACCGTCAGCGAGCGTTTCTGCGCCAGCTTATGGTTGCCCACGACCAGACCCGCGAGGTAAACCGCCAGGTAGCCGTTGCCCTTGACGAGGTCCGTGAAGGCGAAGGCGAAGAAGATGAAGGCCAGCAGCAGCACCGAGTAGAGCGAGTGGTTGGCCAGGTTGATCTTGTTGATCGTCCACACGGCCAGCCGCCCGATCAGGTAACCCGAAAGCGTGCCGACGACCAGCTGCACCACGAAATAGAGGGCGCTCATGCCCAGACCGCCCCCGCCCTGGGAGTTGGTGACCACGCCGATCAGCAGGATCGTAAGCATGTAGGCCATCGGGTCGTTCGAGCCGCTCTCCAGCTCCAGCAGCGGACGGAGATGCTGTTTGAGGCCCTGCTTCTTGCTTCGCAGGATCGAGAAGACCGACGCCGAATCGGTCGAGGACATCGTGGCGGCCAGCAGCAGCGCCAGCGCGAAGGAGATCTCCAGATCGAGCCACGGAGCGACGAGCCATACGAAGCCCGCCAGCACCATGGCCGTCATGACCACTCCCACCGTGGCCAGCACGACGCCCGGCCCGATGATCGGCTTTATCTCCTGGAAGGAGGTGTCCATACCGCCCGTGAAGAGGATGATGCACAGCGCGATCATACCGACAAACTGCGTCATTTCGACCGAGCGGAACGAAATGAAATTCAGCCCGAACAACATGCCGACCCCCAGAAAGAGCAGCAACGCGGGGGCGCCGAAGCGGTAAGCGACCTTGCCGGCCATCACCGCCACGAAGAGCAGCAACGCACCGACCAATACTACATTTTCACCACTGATGTCTATCATCTGTCCAATCTGTTTTTTCGTATCCAAAATTCAGCGGGCGCAGTTCCGGTCCCGGAGCGCAGCGACGAACCCTACGCCTCGCAAGCCCCCTCTTTCTGCGGGCTGATCTGCAACCGGGTCAGCGGCCGGTATTCCAGGTCCGCGTACTCGAAGGCCTGCATGGCGGCGAAGCGGTTGTCGGGCGTACGGTACATGGCCACGGAGACCGCCGGAACCCGCGCATGGGGCATTGCCAGCAGCCGCTCCACATTGCCTTCCGCCACGAGGGCCACCACATCGCGGCTCTGGGAACGCTCGAAGTAAAGTTCGTCGTAGCGCAGGTAACTGCGTCCGGCACGGTAGTAGGGCGCGCCCTCGGCGCTGAAAAAGCGCGCCGCGAGCGTGATCATCCCCGCCAGGGCCAGCGAACCGCCGATGAACACCGCCGACGAGCGGAGGTTGTTGGTCATCGAGGCTCCGTAAACGTGATTCAGAACCAGTATCGCCACGCCGGCCGCAAGCAGCGCGGCAGGCAGTACGAGAGATTTGCGGCGGCGCACCACAACCTCCCCGGGCAAGGCGTACATCGCCTCGCAAATTTTAATCTTATCCATATCTCTTTCATTATCAGACGTTCGTATTTCAGGCAAACAGAACGGCGAACCGTTCGGGAAATACCGTACGCTAAATAATGAGCCGCCGCAGCCGGTAGACATAGTAATCCACGGCATGCGGTCCGGCGGAGAGATCGAAGGTTTGGAACGCAGCGGTTAACTTGGCAACTCCCGTACCACAGCCCCACGAAGCGGCGCCGCGCACGACGGCGCGTTCGGCCGGAACTTGCCGGTCGCCGTAACGGAACGAAGGCTGCGCCGGGCAGGATTCCGCCTCCCGGAGCACACGGGGTTGGTGGTTCAGGTCCGAATTGTACGTACGCTCGCACTGCCACTCGTCGGTGTGCATATCGCCCGCCGAGAAGGCCGCAGAGGGCGCCTGCTGCCGGATGCACGCACCGTCGCCGCCCTCCGGAAAGAGCAGGCACGCCGTGAAGGCCAGCACGATGAAAAGCAGTTTACGCATCTAACGGTTCGGAAAATTACGTCGGCTACAAAGTTACGTTTTTTTCGGACAAATCCGCGGCCGAAGCCGAAATTATCCATAAAAAAAGCCGATTTTCCCGACACAGAGCCGACCCCAAAAAGGCCTTCTTTTTGCCGGGAAACGTCTTCCGCGGCTTCCGCCCGCGGTCGACTGCCGGCCAACAAGCGGCAAAATTCCGAACGGACAACGCTCGAGATGCCCCGTCAGATCGGATTGGATATGCCCCAGGATGTGCGGCAGGCAGGCCGCAATCATCCGAAATCATTGGGGAATGAAGATATAAGTGATGGTTCCCGTCTGACGGGCGGGCGCCGAGTCGTCGATGTTGAACAACGAATTGCGGGCGGCGCGCAGGGCCGACTCGCGCATGCAGTCGTCGCCGCCCTCGGTGACGCGCGCGCCGGTCACCTTGCCCGCACGGTCCACCGTGACCGAAACCGTCACGTCGCCCCCGCCCTCGCACAGATAGGCCGGGACCTCCAGATAACGCGACGTGCGCACGGGATCGGTAATCGAGAACGACACCGTGACGCGCCCCTTGACCTTGCGGTCCTGACGTTCCGCGCCGTCCTCCTTCCCGCGGCGTTCGCGGATGGCCCGCTCCTCGGCAAGCCCCTGCTCGTAGGCCTCGCGGTTGGCGCGCATCCGCGCCTCGGCCTCGGCCGCCGCCTCGTTCAGCGCCGCAGCGTTGGTCCCGCGGTCGTCGCGGAGCTTCTCGTTCAGGGCGTTTTCGTTCGACGCCTGGTTGCGGATGCTCCGCCAGTCGATCTCCTCCTGCCGCTGGCGCTCGCGCTCCTCGCGCTCCAGGCGGTCGCGCTCCTGCTCCATTTCGGCCAGCGTCTGAAGGTCGATATACATGCCCTGCTGGTGCGTGCGCCGGCCCACGACGATCTTCGACGAGACGAAGACGATCATCAGCGCCAGATAGGCGATCAACGTGACACACAGGCCGATACGATGGTCGTAGGTCCACGACCCCACATCCTCCCTGCGGTTGTCGAAGGGCAGTTTGATACGCGGCCTGCGGGCGGGTTTCGGTTTGTCGTCACGGGGTGTTTCAGTCATTGCGGTGTATCGGAATTTTGAGCAAAAGTAGCGTTTTTTACCGAAAATTTCCTATCTTTGCGCGCAAATATATAGAAACACCGCTTATGTCAACCAAACAACAAACGCTGAAGGCGCCGATCTCATTCTCGGGAAAGGGCCTGCATACGGGCGTCAAAGTTACCATGACCGTGAATCCCGCCGAGGCCGGAACCGGAATCGTATTCCGCCGCACCGACCTCGAAGGACAACCCATAATTCCCGCCCTGTGCGACAACGTCGTAGACACTTCGCGCGGCACGACCGTCGAAGCCGGCGGCCACCGCGTGCACACCATCGAGCACATCATGTCGGCGCTCTGGACCCTCGGCGTGGATAACGCCGTGATCGACATCGACGCCCCCGAGACCCCCATCATGGACGGCTCGGCCCGCGAATACGCCCGGGCCATCACCGAAACCGGACTGGCGGATCAGGACGCCGAGCGGCAGTTCTACCACGTGACCGAAAAGATGGTCTACACGATCCCCGAGAAGGGCGTGGCGATCATCCTCTACCCCGACGACGAATTCTCCGTCTCGGTGCACGTGGACTACAATTCGAAGGTCATCGGCAACCAGTACGCCACCTTCAACCCCGGCGACGACTTCGCCCGAAAAATTTCGCCCTGCCGCACGTTCGTCTTCCTGCACGAGCTGGAGCCGCTGATCAACATGAACCTGATCAAGGGCGGCGACCTGGACAACGCCATCGTGGTGGTGGAAAACCCCGTGCCCGACGAACAGCTGGACAAGCTCAAGAAGGTCTTCAACAAGCCCGACATCGAGATCAAGGCGGGCTACCTCAATAACCTCGAACTGCGCTGCAACAACGAGCTGGCGCGCCACAAGCTGCTCGACCTGCTGGGCGACTTCGCGCTGCTGGGCGTACGGATCAAGGGCCGCGTCTGGGCCACCCGCCCGGGACACTTCGCCAACACGGAGTTTATGAAGCAGCTCAAGCAGACCATCCGCCGCGGAGGCGAGAAACCCCGCTACACCTACGACTGCCGCAAGCCGCCGCTCTACGACATCAACGACATCCGCCGCATGCTGCCCCACCGTCCGCCGTTCCTGCTGGTGGACCGCATTTTCCACTGCGATTCCTCGTCCGTGGCGGGCATCAAGAACGTGACGATGAACGAACCGTTCTTCGTGGGCCACTTCCCCGAGGAGCCGGTGATGCCGGGCGTGCTGATCGTCGAGGCCATGGCGCAGTGCAGCGGCATCATGGTCTTGAGCAACGTCCCCGACCCGGAGAACTACTCGACCTACTTTATGAAGATCGACGGCGTGAAATTCAAGCGCAAGGTCGTTCCGGGCGACACGCTGCAATTCGAAATCCACCTGCTGGAACCCATCCGCCGGGGCGTCGCCCTCGTGGAGGCCAAGGCGTTCGTCGGCGAGACGCTCGCCTGCGAGGCCGTGATGATGGCGCAGGTAGTCAAAAACAAAAAATAGAGGAAATGATCAGCAACCTGGCCTATATCCACCCCGACGCCAAACTCGGAGCCAACGTCACGGTGGAACCATTTGCCTATATCGCGGGCGACACGGTGATCGGCGACGACTGCTGGATCGGTCCCGGAGCCGTGATCCACGACGGGGCGCGCATCGGCAGGCGATGCCGCATCCACACCGCCGCTTCGGTCGCATGCCTTCCGCAGGACCTGAAATTCGCCGGCGAAATCACCACCTGCGAAATCGGCGACGACAACGACATCCGCGAGTACGTGACCATCAGCCGCGGAACCGCCTCGACCGGAACCACGCGCATCGGCTCGAAAAACCTGCTGATGGCCTACGTCCACATCGGGCACGACTGCATCATCGGCAGCAACTGCGTGATCGCCAACCGCGTGTCGCTCGCCGGCGAAGTGCACGTCGGCGACTGGGTGGTCATCGGCGGCCACGCCGCCGTCCACCAGTGGACCCACATCGGGGCGCACGCCATGGTGCAGGGCGGCGCGCTGCTGGGGCAGGACCTCCCGCCCTACGTCATCGTGCGCAACGACACGCTCCGTTTCGCGGGCATCAACAAGATCGGGCTTGCGCGCCGCGGCTTTTCGCACGAACGCATCGCCGAGATCCACGACGCCTGCCGCATCCTCTTCCAGAGCGGGCTGAACTACCTGAACGGCTGCGACGAGGTCGAAAAGCAAGTTCCGCAAAGTCCCGAGCGCGATACGCTCCTCGAATTCATCCGCACCTCGAAACGCGGCATCATCAAACCGTACGAATCGCGTTGCAAAGAGGAGTAAATTTTGCGTATAAATATTGGTATATCGGAATTTTTCACTATATTTGCGGTGTCGAAAGACAGCGTGAAGGGTAAGGGGACGGGCAGTCCCCTTATTTCATACTTACACCGGACCGAAATTCAACGACTATGATAGAGACGAAAAAGATAATCGAAGCGGCGGAACGTCATTTGGAAGGCTCCGATATGTTCGTGGTGGAGTGCACCTCGACCCCGGGCAACGAAATCGAACTGACGATCGACAGCGACACATCGGTCGGCATCGACGCCTGCGCGGAGTTGAGCCGCGCCGTCGAGGCGCAGTTCGACCGCGACGAGGAGGATTTTTCGCTGACGGTCATGTCGGCCGGCATCGGCTCGGAGCTGAAAAGCCTGCGCCAGTACCGCAAACTCACCGGCAAATCGGCCGAGGTGCTGCTCACCAGCGGCGTGAAGATACTGGCCAAGCTGGAGGAGGTCACCGACGAAGGCATCACCCTCTCCTACGAGGAGAAGCAGGCCGTCGAGGGCAAAAAGAAGAAACAGTTGGTGAAAGTCACGCGCAGCTACCCCTTCGATCAGATCAAGTACACGAAGGAGTGGCTGGATTTCAAGTAACAATTAAAAATCAGATAAAGCACACAATGGACAATCTCAATCTCATCAGCAACTTTGCCGAATTCAAAGAGCTGAAGAACATCGACAAGTCGACGATGATCGGCGTGCTGGAGGACGTCTTCCGCCACGCGCTGCAAAAACAGTATGAAACGGACGAGAATTTCGACGTCATCATCAACCCCGAGAAAGGCGACCTCGAAATCTGGCGCAACCGCACGGTCGTCGAGGACGACGCCGTCGAAGACCCCAACGCACAGATTTCCGTCTCGGAGGTCAAGGCCATCGACCCCACCTACGAGATTGGAGACGAATACGCCGACGAGATCAAACTCTCCTCGTTCGGCCGCCGCGCCGTGCTGTCGCTGCGCCAGAACCTCGCCTCGCGCATCCTCGATCTGGAGAAGGCCAGCCTCTACGAAAAATACTCGGAGAAGGTCGGCGACATCGTCACGGGCGAGGTCTACCAGGTGTGGAAAAAGGAGGTGCTGATCCTCGACGACGAGGAGAACGAGCTGATCCTCCCGAAGGCCGAGCAGATCCCCAACGACTTCTACCGCAAGGGCGACACGATCAAGGCCATCGTCAAGTCGGTCGAGATGAACAACAACCAGCCGCGCATCATCCTCTCGCGTACGGCCAACCAGTTCCTCGAACGGCTGTTCGAGCAGGAGGTTCCCGAGATTTTCGACGGCCTGATCACCATCAAGAAGATCGTCCGCATCCCCGGCGAGCGCGCCAAGGTCGCCGTGGAGTCCTACGACGAGCGCATCGACCCGGTGGGCGCCTGCGTCGGCATGAAGGGTTCGCGCATCTACTCGATCGTCAAGGAGCTGCGCAACGAGAACATCGACGTGGTGAACTACACGGCAAACCCGACGCTGATGATCCAGCGTTCGCTCAATCCCGCAAAGGTGTCGTCGATCACCATCGACGAGGAGAAGATGACCGCTTCGGTCTACCTCAAGCCCGACCAGGTGTCGCTGGCCATCGGTAAGGGAGGTCTCAACATCCGCCTCTCGAAAATGCTCACCGGCTATGACATCGACGTTTACCGCGAGGTCGAGGAGGAGGACGTGGCCCTCACGGAGTTCGCCGACGAAATCGACGGATGGGTGATCGACGCCCTGAAAGCCGCCGGATGCGACACCGCCAAGAGCGTGCTGGAACTCCCCGTCGAGGAGATCGCCGCACGCGCCGACCTCGAACTGGAGCAGGCGCAGAAGGTCGTGGAGATCCTGAAGGCCGAATTCGAATAATCAAAGCAAGACAAGAAAGGAAAAGAGACAAGATATGGGTAATGAAAGAAAATTAAGGCTCATTCAGGTTGCAAAGGAGTTCAAGGTGGGGCTGAACACCGTCACCGACTTCCTGCAGAAGAAGGGCATCAAGAGCGACGGATCGCCCAACACGCTGGTCGATGCCGAGACTTACGCCGTTCTGGAGAAGGAGTTCGGGGCGAACCGCAGCGCCGCCAGCGCACGTGATTCGATCCGCGAACGCATCTCCCTGAAGCAGACGACCGTAACCCTCGAAGAAGCCAGGAAGCAGGAGCGCGAGGAAGAGAAGGAGGTTGTCATCAAAAGCAACGTCATCAGCGTCAAGGACGAGATTCAGCAGCCGAAGTTCCTCGGCAAGATCGACCTCTCGCCCAAGCCCAAGGCGGCTCCGGCTCCCCAGCCCAAGCCCGCACCCGAGGCCGAGGCCGTGAAACCCGCACCCCAGCCGGCGGCTCCCGCCGCGAAAGCGGAGGAGGCCCCGAAAGCTCCGGAGGCCGTGAAACCGGCTCCCGCACCCGCTCCGGCTCCCCAGCCGAAGCCGGCCGAGACGCCGAAACCCGCAACGGCCGCAACGCCGGCCCCCGCGAAGGCCGCAGCCCCCGTGCAGGAGGCCCCGAAGAGGGAAACGCCCGCCCCGGCTCCGCAGCCCAAAGCCGCAGAGACTCCCGCACCCAAACCCGCTCCGGCCCCGGCAGCGCCCGCGGCACAAGCGGCTCCGGCCCCCGCCCCCGCGGCGGAGCCGAAGCCCGAGGCCCCGAAGGACAACATCTTCCGCCCCGAGACGGTGACCCTCACCGGTCCGCAGGTGCTCGGCACGATGGACGTGTCGGGCTTCGTCGCAGGCGGCAAGCATAAGCGCAAACGCCTCCAGAAGGAGAAAGTCGACGTCAGCAAAGCCCCGAAGGGCAATGCACAGGGCGGCGGCAACCGTCAGGGCCAGGGCGGTCAGAACAACAACGGCAACCGTTCGGGAGGACAGGGCCAGAACCGCGGCGGAGGTCAGAACCAGCCCCGTCCGGGCGAAGGACGCCGCAACAAGGGCAAGAACGCCCCCAAACCGATCGTGCGCCCGGAAGTGAGCGACGAAGAGGTTTCGAAGCAGGTAAAGGACACCCTGGCGCGTCTGACGGCCAAGGGGTCCAAGAGCAAAAGCTCGAAATACCGCAAGGACAAGCGCGAAGCCGTGGCCGAACGCATGAACGAGGAGTTCGAACGCGAGGAAATGGAGCGTTCGACGCTCAAGGTCACGGAGTTCGTGACCGTCAGCGAGCTGGCCACGATGATGAACGTCGCGCCGACGGAGGTCATCATGGCCTGCATGAACCTGGGTCTGATGGTGTCGATCAACCAGCGTCTCGACGCCGAGGCGCTCGTGGTGGTCGCCGAGGAGTTCGGCTACAAGACCGAATTCGTCTCGGTGGAGATTCAGGAGGCCATCGCCGACGACAGCGAGGACCGCGAGGAAGACCTCGTCCCGCGTCCGCCGATCGTAACGGTCATGGGACACGTCGACCACGGTAAGACCTCGCTGCTGGACAACATCCGCAAAACCAACGTCATCGAGGGCGAGGCCGGCGGCATCACCCAGCACATCGGCGCTTACAGCGTGGTGCTGAACGGGCAGAAGATCACCTTCCTCGACACCCCGGGCCACGAGGCCTTCACGGCCATGCGCGCCCGCGGAGCCGCCGTGACGGACGTGGCCATCATCATCGTCGCGGCCGACGACAGCGTCATGCCGCAGACCGTCGAGGCGATCAACCACGCGCAGGCCGCAGGCGTGCCGATGGTTTTCGCCATCAACAAGATCGACAAACCCAACGCCAACCCCGACCACATCAAGGAGCAGCTCTCGCAGATGAACTACCTCGTGGAGTCGTGGGGCGGCAAATACCAGGACCAGGAGGTTTCGGCCAAGAAGGGTCTGAACCTCGACAAGCTGCTCGAAAAGGTGCTGCTGGAGGCCGAGATGCTCGACCTGAAAGCCAACCCCAACAAAAAGGCGCAGGGAACGGTCATCGAGTCGACGCTCGACAAGGGCCGCGGCTACGTGTCGACGATCCTGGTGCAGAGCGGCACGCTCCGCGTCGGCGACGTGATCCTCTCGGGAACCTACACCGGCCGCGTGAAGGCCATGTTCAACGAGAACGGCAAGAAGGTCGAAGCGGCAGGTCCCTCGACGCCCGTGCAGGTGCTCGGACTGAACGGCGCGCCGCAGGCCGGCGACACGTTCAACGTCATGGACGACGACCGCTCGGCACGCGAAATCGCCAACAAACGCGAACAGCTGGCCCGCATGCAGGGCATTATGACCCAGAAGCACGTGACGCTCGACGAGATCGGCCGCCGCATCGCCATCGGCTCGTTCAAGGAGCTGAACATCATCGTCAAGGGCGACGTGGACGGATCGGTCGAGGCCATGTCCGGATCGCTGATCAAGCTCTCGAAGGAGACCGTGCAGGTCAACGTCATCCACGCCGCCGTAGGACAGATTTCGGAGTCCGACGTGCTGCTGGCCGCCGCCTCGAACGCCATCATCGTCGGCTTCCAGGTGCGTCCGTCGGCTTCGGCCCGCAGGCTGGCCGAGAAGGAGGAGATCGAAATCCGCCTCTACTCGATCATCTACGACGCCATCAACGACATCAAGGACGCCATCGAGGGCATGCTCGAACCGGTGATGAAGGAGGAGATCGTCGCTTCGGTCGAAGTGCTCGAAATCTTCAAGATCACCAAGATCGGAACCGTCGCCGGATGTATGGTCCGCGAAGGCAAGCTGCAACGCTCGACCCCGATCCGCGTCATCCGCGACGGCATCGTGATCTACACCGGCAAACTCGGCTCGCTCAAACGTTTCAAGGACGACGTCAAGGAGGTCGTGGTCGGACAGGACTGCGGTCTGAACATCGAGTCGTTCAACGACATCCGCGTCGGCGACATCGTCGAAGGATACGAACAGGTGGAAGTGAAACGCAAGTAACCCATAAAACTAACAACTACTTACAATTTTTTGGCAGTAATGACTAACCCAATCCATTTTACGACTGCGGAAGAGGCCGTCAAGGTCATCAAATCGGGCGACCATGTCCACCTCAGCTCGGTGGCATCGGCTCCCCAGTGCCTGATCAACGCCATGTGCAAACGCGGCGAGGCCGGAGAACTGAAGGACGTGCACGTCCATCACCTGCACACGGAGGGTCCCGCTCCCTACGCCGATCCGAAATTCGAAGGCGTATTCCAGCTCGACTCCTTCTTCGTGGGTGCGAACGTCCGCAAGGTAACCCAGAGCGGCTATGCCGATTACATTCCGATTTTCTTGAGCGAGACACAGCGTCTGTACCGCTGCGGAGCCGTTCCGTGCAACGTGGCGATGATCCAGGTCTGCCCGCCCGACAAACACGGCTTCGTATCGCTCGGAACCTCCGTCGACGCCACGCTGGCGGCCGTGGAATGCGCCGATTATGTGATCGCCGTGGTGAACAAATACGTTCCGCGCGCCTTCGGTCAGGCCATGATCCACTCCTCGAAGATCGACTTCTTCGTGCAGGACGACACCCCGCTGATCGAAGCGAAATTCTCCGAGCCGAACGAGGTCGAGACGGCCATCGGCAAGCACTGCGCCGCGCTGATCGAGGACGGCGCAACGCTCCAGATGGGCATCGGGGCCATTCCGAATGCGGTTCTCAGCCAGCTGGGCGGCCATAAGAACCTCGGCATCCACACCGAAATGTTCGCCGACGGCGTGCTGCCGCTGGTGGAGAAGGGCGTGATCAACGGCGAAGCCAAAAAAACCGACCCCGGCAAGATGGTCTCGACCTTCCTGATGGGTTCGAAAGCCGTTTACGACTTCATCGACGACAACCCGGGCGTGCTGATGATGGATGTCGGATACACGAACGACCCCTACATCATCTCGCAGAACGACCGCTTCGTGGCCATCAACTCGGCCCTGCAAGTCGACCTGACGGGCCAGGTGTGCGCCGACTCGCTGGGCACGAAATTCTGGTCGGGCGTCGGCGGACAGATCGACTTCGTCTACGGCGCATCGCTCTCGAAGGGCGGCAAGGCGATCATCGCCATGCCTTCGATCACCAACAAGGGCGTGTCGAAAATCTGCCCGACGCTGTTGGACGGCGCCGGCGTGGTGACGACCCGCAACCACATCCACTGGTTCGTGACCGAGTTCGGAGCCGTGGACCTCTACGGCAAGACCTTGCAGGAGCGTGCACGCCTGCTGATCTCCATCGCGCATCCTTCGGCGCAGGAGGAGCTGGACCGGGCCGCTTTCGAGCGCTGGGGATCGCACCACCACTACATCAAGGGATATATGAAATAGCGTTTCCGCACCTCGGAAACAGCAACAAGAAACGGCGTTCGCATGAACGCCGTTTTTTGCATCTTCCGGCCAACCGCCCCTTGATCCCGACGGACGGACTGCCTCCATACAAGCCGGACGCACCTCGGCAACGGGCTGCGCACGACTGATCGGCAAGGAAGGGCTTGCGAGGTCCGAACAGTTTCGACTTACCGTTTTACCCGACAAAACGGGCCGCAACCGATCCCCTGTAAGTTCGCGATATGTCCAATACCCGATCCTGAACGGTTACTTGCGTCGGCGTCCAGGAGCTCACATGCCCAATATTGATCAGATAGGCCCGATGAATACGGACGAACCGATCGTCGAGCCGCTCAGCCCATTGCGAAATACAGGTCCGCGTCCGGTAAGAGCCTTCCTGCGTATGGAGAAGAACTTCTTTGTCGTTAGACTCCACATAGAGAATCGCCTCGATCGGCAGCACAACCTTACGGCGATCGGAAATAAACGTCACATATCTCTCCTCTGAAAGTTTCTTTTTCAGATAATGAGACAGCAACTCCCCCGGGACGATAATCGCCACCAGCAGAATCAAAATAAAAACGGGATTCGAAAATAACCCGGGAAAAGGAGCTCGCATCAAATTCTCAGACGGAGTAGTGTGGAAACTGGCAAGGAGAAGCGACATCCATTCGATGATCAGAGTGCTTGCAACCACACAAATAACAGCCAAAACCCGGCGCCGTTCTGCCCGAAGAGCCATCGGCAGGAAAAATTTCGCACAGAACATTCCCGGCAGTAAAGACGTGGCAAGAAACAACGCCCGGCCGAACCGGTAATCGAAACTCACCAGAATAAGCGCCAGCGCAAAGACGGCAGCCAGCCAATAGAGAAAAGTCGCAAGGTGTTTCATTTAATACAAAGTTAATAAAAATCGCCATCCACAGAAACAAATCAGAGAGTTCCGGCCGATTTGACATCTGGAACAGGGGATTTGAATTTGCATCGTCACCACATTTGCGTCTATCTTTGCAAAAGGAATTCCTGCCAACTCATTATCTTACTTAAAACAAAGCCCCATGCAAACCTTCACCAAACTTCTGCTTGCCGGACTGCTCTTCGCTGCATCCGGAGCCTTTGCCCAAGACCAGATCAGTGTCCAGTCTTCCTGCGCAGCAACTGAATCGGCTGACAAAAACCAGCCGCCAGCCGGTATGATAAAAACCGGCGAAATGACCGTAACGAATGCGGAAACAGGAGAAACGACTACCGCAGACAGCTATTCACCTCCCCCGAAATCCATAGCCGATCTCTATATGGAAGGTGGCTACATTTGGATGTCAATGATCACTATTTGCCTGATCGCCATGCTGTTCGCAGCCTAGAAAGCTCCCCGCTGGGTAAAGGAAGCCGGTTTGGCCGCACTGATGCTGGGCTGGATCTATTTCATGACCGGATTATACGACATTTCGGAGATTATCGGCAGCAGTCAACTCGCAGGCATATCATCCGAAAGCAAACTGGCGATACTTTTCAGCGGAGTGAGGGTAACCGTAATCGCACCGACATACGGCATGATCGTCTATTGCATCTCGCTTCTCCTGCGCATTGCCGTGAAACCGAGAATCTGAACTTAAATCGCCTCTTATCCGGTAATCAGGAACCGTTCCGATTATGAGCGGATAATCGGAGGCGACACCGCTTCGGCCGAACAAGAAATGACCGCCTTCGGCACGGTATTCTTTGGAAAACGAAACCTCCCTGTAGCTGCGAATCGAAAGGTGTTATCGGAACCATTTCCCGCGGCATTCACCCATCTGAAAAAGACAACGGATCGGTAGTGATTCTTTCGCGCGACGCCTCTTCTTGTCTCCTTTCCGCTCGATGGGAGAATCACGAACAGAGCGGATTCACAGACCTGAAAAACAAACCGGTTATTTTATTCAACCCGTTTTTTCCGCTTTTACGCTTATTTCCGTATATTTGTGCGTTAACTAATACGAAACCGCCAATGAAATAACACACAAAGTTGCAGTAACACGACTAAAAAGCGCCGGTTCCGCACGAAAAGCGGCGGTGCGCACATATAAAAAGCGTTAGCTTTAACCTTGCTTTCTGAAAATCTGGAAAATTTAAAGAGCAACCAAGGAATGAAGTTTGACGCTCACGTTTCCAGCGTGGGCTTCATTCTGTATTTGGTTGCCAGGTTATTCCAGAGCCTCAGAAAGCAAATCAGAGTTTTGTCCCACGTTTTTTATTTCACCTTCCGAATCCGAACTTAATTCCATGCGCTGCGGGACAGGCGTACATACCCACCCATGAAAGCCTATCTCCTGCTCCTCCCGATCAGTTTCCTGCCTGCCGTAGCGGGCATCCTCGTTACGCGTCCGATGTGGCGCATACGCCAGCTCCCCAACGAAGCGATACAGGGCATCGGTCTCGTCGTGATGATCTCCGTCCTGATCGGCTGCCTCGTCCCGCTCTTTCTCGGCGACACAGGGGCTGTCGGATGCGCCTGCATCCTATTGAGCCTGTTCAACCTCGTGATTTTCGACTTATTAGTCAAAACGGGTGCTGAAACGCCTCAAAAACAGGAAAACGCCACGC
>ERZ1106943.631-NODE-631-length-44470-cov-9.237217_pt1 | contig 44470 bp, 39 predicted proteins | sample MGYA00403671_ERZ1106943 | MGnify/ENA primary metagenome ERZ1106943 (study PRJEB35170, sample SAMEA104062427) | human gut metagenome | biome: human gut; feature: human-associated habitat; material: faeces | place: Denmark | collected 2012-06-14 ...
ACTCTTTCTCAATCAAGATAGTTAATAATCTGTCCAACTTTTTGGGGTCACTTCAAAAACTGAATTTTGATACACCCTCATTCTGTGTTGATTGTGTTTTAAGTATCAGCTAAAATGATTAACTTTGCAGTGTCATTCAAGAGTGAACGACATTATAAATTGTAGGCGTTTAGTAATAATCTTATTTCGGAAAACTGGACACTTTCACGACACTTAAAGATTTTGCGATGTGCTTACGCTCTGTTGTGTATTCTCCAATATGCAATATAGGGGCGTGGGCTGTTGCTATCCGAAAGTGTCAGGCAGTCCAGAGCCTCCGAAATAGTTTAGCTAACAGTTCCCACGCCTTTTTATGTAATCTCAATAGCCTATTTGGGAATTGTACGGCTCTGAAAATATGGCTCTTATAAAATGTACTGAATGTCACAAAGAAATAAGCGACAAGGCTAAACAATGCCCTTATTGCGGTTGCCCTCAACATTCAAACAAGCCTACTAAAGCAATAAGGCTGATAGTGGCTATATGTGTAATTTTACTGATTGCTGTTGGCTATACATATTATAGACATGAAAAAGCACAAATCAAAGAAGCTATTGTGTCAAACAACAATTATTTAGCGCAAACAGCCTCAAATCAATCTTACCCTCAAAAGCCACAAAGCTATAATGATTTGGAGAAAATAAGCCAACAATATAGACCTACTAACCCCGGCTGTCGTATAGCCTTATATGACGCATTACACAAAGATAGACAAAATTTAGTGCCATTCAAGGAAACAAGAATATATATTGAGTGGGATAATGTCTACAAATATAACTTTGAGAAACTCTATTGAAAACAGCAAAGACCGTTAGAGCGTATTTTAACGCTTGTACGGCCTTTGTTGTGTCGCTGGCTAATTATCTTATTCGCTCCTTTGCTGGCTGTATCGCAGCTTGTATATGAGTCAGTAGAATTGCTATTGCGTCGGCTTCATCATCGCTCTCTATAAAGCCGTAACCTAAACGCTGGAGTGCTTGTTGTGTGTCGGCTTTAGTTGCATAGCTGGAGCGGCACAGATAGCGTTTGTGTTCGCAAGGCTCAATGAAACTTATTGGCAAATCAAGATACTCCACAACAGAAAGCAATACACCTCTCATCATACCTAACCCCCAAAATGCTTTCGGTCTGCCACGGTCTAAATAAATATCCTCTGCAACAATTTCGGTGATTTGTTCACGCTGGATAACTTCAAAGAGTTTAGTTGCAAAATTGGATAGCTTTCGCCCTGTCGTTTTGCTTCCAAAATTCCAAACTCCGCTTTTGATTAACTTGTTGTCCTGCCATATAGCCCAACCACATTTTGTTGCCGTATCAAGGGCTAATATTGTTCGCTTTCGGGCTGGCGGCTCTATATTATTTTTACCTTTCATTTTATTATGTTGTATTATTATGATGAGATAGAGATATAATATTAAAAGGGGTTAACGACTCATTGTGTCAATATCCTTGTAATACAGCATTTTGCATAGTTTAGCAAATTGCGTAGAGTACACACCAATGTGTACTTTACAGCCTTGTAGCGTACACGCTCATGTGTACTCTACAAATTCATTGCGCTATGTAATGTACACACCCATGTGTACTTATCATATACACCCATGTGTACTCTACGGCTCTTTGTCACATTCATTATCTTTCAAATGTTTCTTTATTGCATTGCGTATTTTATTAGTATTTGGCAAATATGTATATTTGGTGCGACCTTTGCGGTCGTTGGGGTTGACCTTTGAAATTAGGCCATACTTGCAAAGATTGTTCAATATTCTTACCGCCGTAGTCTTATGGCTGGCTGGGATATTGAAAATATATAGCACATCTTCATAAGACAATGCCAAATCAACCTCATCTTTGCCTAATACTTTTTCTCTCTCGCTCCAACTGGCTATATAATCAAGCAATGCCAACTCTCGCGCACTCAAATTCGGGAAAGCTGAAACCAATGCCACCGACTGAAACACATTGTGCTTACACCAGCGGCCACCCTCTACGAAAATAGGCCGCTTATTATCTTCTTTCATTCGCTTAATAATCTATCTATCTTATACCGATTGAATTTGTATCGCTTTCCATGTTTGCGCGATGTCATTTCACTTGTTAGATAACCGTCATTCTCCAGCAATGCCAAATACTTGATTGCTGTGATATAGCTAACCGACTTGATTTCTTTAGAGATTTCACGGCTGGGAACTTGGAATGTATAACCAAAGGCTTCTATCAAAGACTTGGCGAAATTCCTAATTTTTTTGTTGTCGCTTGTTTTCATTCTTATTGATTTTGATTGGTACTTTATTAAGTATAGTGAAATGAGATGTCAAAAGGTTTTATATATGTATAGCATATCTATGATTAAGGACTTTTTCTCAAATAGATACTTCCCTCAAATATTTGACTAAGTTTAATGACCCTACGCCTCATGCCCTCAAAATCAAAAGTGAAACAGCTGGGGCGGACTTACTTGCAGAGATGACTGAAAAAAAATGACCTATTTTCATATTTCTAAAAAATGAGATTGGGAAATTTAAGCCCGACAATACACACGGACACCGCACCCAACGACCTACCCACCCTCTTATTTATTTTGAAATATATATCATTTTGTTGATTTACAATAAATTATATACCAAATTCATTTATGTACGGACTTTATAATATTGTATCCGTCAATATCACATTGCCTTGAAAAAAAATGCCGAATTGTTGACCAATTTGTTGATTTTCACTTTTGTACAAAAGTGAAAGAGATAAATTTAAGTTTTCTCAATCTCAACTATCTCAAAAAAATCATATTGACTGCTGGATATTTGAAAAATTACTCTTACCTTTGCGGCAACAAACTGATACAACCAGCGCACTTTGATATAGCTTTCCAACTCTCATTTGTTGAGTAAAATGTTGAGTAGAAAGATAGCCAAATTTCATATTGGTCTGTATTTCAAAGGTTTGGAAAGATATTAATTCGGAGCTTCTCACCCCGACATTTGTCCGGCAAAATGGGTTTACCTCAACAGGTTAAACCCATTTTTCGTATTCCGGCTGAACGAAAACGCCAAAATTTCCTCGAAATAAACGTAAAAGACTTTATAAAACAGCACCAACCGTTTGGAGCGCAGAGTTTTATTAGTATATTTGCAAACGATAGCAGCAAATATAGTGTAACCACGTTGACAAAGGCATCAGACCAATAATTACCGCAATGCAATCATCACAATACAACTTCCTTGATTTTATGAAGTTTCTGATGGCAATCTGTGTTATTGCCATCCATTCGTTTCTCAAATATATTCCTGATTACCCCGCGATGGAGTTTGTAATCAGGATGGCTGTGCCCTTCTTCTTCATTACCACAGGTTTTTTCCTCGGCAAAAAACTAATGAAGCCCGGAGCCGACCACCGGCAAATCTGCCAATCGCATCTTAAGAAAAACCTGCCCCGTTATCTGAGATGGATTGCGGTATATTTTCCGATTGCAATGCTTACACTTTTTTTAAGCGACGAATTGTGGTATAGATTCGCTGCCAGATACGTAGTCGGAGTTGTCCTTATCGGCGAGACACCTTATGCGTGGCCGTTATGGTTCCTGTTGACCGTGGTGATGTATCTGGCACTTGTCTATCTGTTTTTCGCCAAAGGAATGAGTCTGCGCAACGTTTGTATTACAGGCATGATCATCCTAATTGCAGGATATGTCTATCTAAACGTTCAGGAAAGTTTGCCGGGATTTCTTAAAGAGGCATCCAAGTTTTTCTCACCCCGCATTCCTATTGGATTCGGTGCAATCACTGTCGGAATACTCGTGGCATATTATGAACGCAACAGGATGTTCAAAATATGGATGGGAGCAGTATTGCTTCTTGCCGGGGCGGCAATGTATTATTACGGAATCTGGATGTGGGAAATAGTCGGGGGTACCGGAATATTTGTCCTCGGGATTTCTGTCAGCGTGGCAGACAGGCCCATCTATCTTCATCTACGGCATTACAGCATGATTATGTATTTCATACACATGATCCCGTTAGGCCTGCTGTATATTTTTGTGGCAAGCGAGCCGGATATGCCGATGCGCGTCAAATTCTTTGTCATCACCCTGGCGATAACATTGTTGCTAAGCATACCCTTGTCTTATGTAATAAAAAACAATCCCCGTTCCGCCATAGCGCAGTTCATCTGACAGCCGCCCGAAATAGCGGTTTTCAGAATCGGTTATTTTAATTTCTTGAGGGAGAGGCGGGTGAGGAGTCTTTGCCAAAGATGGTAAAGGCGGCCCAGAGGCGATGTTCCGTTTTTTATCCGCTCTTTCCTTAACCACTTTCTGTATACGTCCGACGGACAGGGCGATTCATACTCACTGGTGTCCGTATCATCATCAAGCCCGAATTTCTTTACATTCTCAAGGTGCATTTTTGTCTCGAGAAGGGCCGCTTTACGCAATCCCGGGGGCAGACGATCGCATTCTTCGAAACCCTCTAAAAGCGGCAAGTCGTCACTATCATAAACAATGACGAGTTCGTCACTTCCGTAACTTGTGATTCCGTAGGCCAGTTCGCCGTCTACAATTATCGGCTGCGTGGTCGTGGTGTAATTACCACATATCTCGATAATCAAACCGCCTGCGGCACGTATGGCCAGCCGGTCACCGGCTATCGCCGCCCTGTAGGCGGGCATGTCCCTTCTTGTACACGAACAAAACATATCGAATCAGGAATCTTACGGACTTCTACTATTCCGTCTGCAGCAAATCTATTTCATAAAGACGGACTGGACATTTCCAACTATCAAGAACAACCATAGAAGGTGATTCGGTCAAGAGCGATATTAAACGAATCGAAAATTTCGGCTATATCGAATCCCAAATCGCGGAAAGAATAAAGTCCATCCATACCTTTGGCCTGCTCAGAGAGATAGAATCGAGTCATGTCTTCAAGTTCTTCTTTGCGGGAAATCGACTCAATGGCGCTGACCATATCAGGATTATGGCTTGAGATGACAATTTTAGTACCGATAAGTTTATGTATCATCACCAGCACACGTGCATATTCGACCACCCACTGCGGGTGGAGATGCGATTCGGGTTCATCAATTATAAGCAGCGTATCTTCGTTAATCCATCCATGCTGAAGTAATTGAAGGATATATGAGAAGGATATAATGCCTGTGGCCGCACCTTTCAAGTTAAAACTGCGTCCATTTTTTGAGACAAACTGAAATTTACCGCCGCTCATCAATTTCCCGTAATCGCGGACTACCTGCACATTACCTCCGACGATATTCTGAATCATTCGGGCAATCACGCGGGCATTGTCACTGACTTCTGACCTCGGAGTGTCGAGCATACGAGCCAGATCTCCACTCCGATAAGGATCTGCGCCAAGGGCCTGACCGATTTTATGAGTGTCGATATATATGGCATTACGCAACATAAGCGGAACTTTGAACTGCTCTTCAGTTACTAGTTCAACGCCATCCTCAGTCAAGCCAATATTAATTCCGTCATCCTCTATCTCTGAGTCGGCGATAGAGAATATACGATCGGCAAAATTCTCACTTGTGTGAGTTTCTTTAAGCCGACAGACATTATCAATAATACTCTGATAATCCGAGTCTAATTTCTGGCGTAACTTATCCAGGAATACAGTTACATCATCATTGTCTTCTCGTTCGATCTGAAAGAACCGCTCAATGCGTCCAAAGTCATCAAGGCCATTCTCTTTGCACAAATGTTCGTAAAGCAATGTCAACAAAAGATTACTGGCGTCTTCATAATAAGGCGCTGTCTGAGTTACAGAAGAAATCTCGTCTTCGGTAATTTTATTAATAATTGTCCTGAGATCTCGAGCTTTGGAATAACTAACTACGGAAAACAAGACTCGTTCCATTTTGTTGAAAAAACGGATTATATCATTAATGCCGCTTTTCTCGACCATCGAGTCATATTGGTTTAGCGTATAGACCACATGGTGCAGCCAACGCGAGACGGTAGATTTGCCCGAGCCATTTAACCCGGCAAGTACCGTTATACCATCAATTTTGATTTTGGCCTCTTTGACGGCATGATAGTTATTTAACTCGAATATGTATGAACTCATCAGACTGTCAGTTAAATTATATTGCAAATATATGAATTATAATCTGTTCACGCAACATCCTTTTTGAAATCGTCGAGTTCCAAACGAATCAGTTCCCTGTCGATGTTATCTGATATTGAATCCAGCAGAAGGTCGGCAAGCGAGGACACAGTCGCGCATATATGAACGTATTCGATGTGACGATATGCATTCAGATGGATTATGGCCTGTTGTTTCCAATGGGCAAGCATCTGTAATATTTTTTCGGCATCGCCTTGTACACCAATCAGACCATTTCTAATATCCTCCCCTTTATTAATCGGCTGATAAGGGTATTGATTTTCAAAACCAATAAAGTCGTTTAAATTCTGAGGTGTCATAGCAATAACCGATTTGAACGCCGAGCCGTCAGAGCCTCGTCTCCAGTGGGCAATTTCGCTCTTGGCCTTTCGCTGTACACTTTCTATAAATACGAATATACTAGCAGGATGCACCGGATGTCCTTTAAGCAAATCACGGGAATGACCTATTTTCCCGAGGTAGACATCCTTGCCAAGAGTATGAGACTTACATCTGAGTTTCAGTTCAATCATGAGATGACGGTGATTCGAGTAATGGTTATTAGTATTATCGTAGACAGCCACAGACGTAGAGCAGTCCATAGTCTTGTCGTCATCACCACTTAAAGACTTTTCCCATGCATCGTGTTCAATACAGAGAATTCCAAGAATATCGCGGGAAAAGCCATACGTGTCATTATCGTAGTCTTTACGCAGTATTTCTGCAAATGTCTTCTTAAATTTGCTGTCGATGGGATGCGCCTTAACCAAATCAGGATTATAGACACGTTCCATTGAAGTTTCCGCAATCATTTAAATCGGTTTTTATAGAACAATATAATTCAAATAATCAAACCGCCCAGACCCCGTATGGCCATCGGATCATCGGCATTTATCGCTTCCTTGAAGGCGGGCATGTCCCTTCTTGTACACGAACAAAACATATGTTCCCGAATTTGAGTTAGGATTCTTAGGGGTCCTTTGCTATATCATCCAGGGCGGTTTACTGGTAAATGAGGAAGTTCTGGCCGGTGGTGGTGACCTTAAGTGTGACCTGGGCGGATTCAATTACAGGGACGTTGTGGTCGACGTGACCGATGGGCACGTTGAACGCCACGGGATAGCGGTACGGCGCAACCATGTCGTAGATCATGTCCTCCATGGTCTGGTATGACTTGTCTGGCTTGTAGTCGGTGAACTGGCCAACAATCAGTCCGTTTATCATGCCTAGGATTCCGGCTATCTTGAGTTGGTAGAGTATGCGCTCGATCTTGTAGATGGGTTCGGCGACATCCTCGATAAAGAGGATGCATCCGGGGAGGAGGACGTCGTAGCGTGTCTTGATAAGGTCGGCCAATACGGCGACATTGCCGCCGAGCAGACGGCCCGTAGCCACGCCGGGGCGGTCGTGACGGTCGGAGGGGAATGCGAACGGCTCGCGCTTGCCCTCGAGTATGCCGAACAGGCGTGCGTTGTCCGGGTCCTGCTCGCCGAGGGCTATGTGAGCCGTCATCGAGGAATGTACCGAGGCAACGCCCTTCGACGCCATCAGCGCGTGCAACGCGGAGATGTCGCTGAAGCCGACGATCCACTTGGGGTCGGAAGTGAGGTCGAGGGCATTCAGACGGTCGAGTATATGCACCACGCCGTAACCGCCGCGCGAGCATACTATGGCGCGGACCTCGGGGTCGGCGAGAGCGTCGCGCAGGTCGGCGAAGCGCTCGTCGTCGGTGCCGGAATAGTTTCCGCTCCTGCCGAGTGTGTGTGGCATGATTTTCACGCGCCATCCGTGGGCCTCGAGCACACGGGCGGCGTTCTCTACCTTCTCCGGCTCGATAGGGCCTGCAGGCGAGCATATAGCGATCAGGTCGCCGGCCTTCAGCGGGCGGGGATATGTAACTTTTTCTTTTAAGGGAACATTCATAGGTTCTAAGTAACTCTTAAAAATTAGTTTATATTATTCACGAAGTAACTGTTCTTTGGGGCAGCGGCCAAAATCCTTCAAATTTCATGCGCTGCTAATTTTTGCGAGTTACTTAGTTTTTTCAGACGGCACGCACCGAGCGGGCAGGCTTGCGAACGCGGAAGTAATCCTTGATGGTGTCGACAACGTTGGTGATGTAGTCGCCCGTGCGCTCGATGTCGCTCACGACATCCATGAAGTAGATGCCGGCCTGATACTGGTAGAGGTGGTCGTTGATATTCTGTACGTTGGCAGTCCGCAACTGGTTGCGCATGTTGTTGATCTCGCGTTCCTTGTTGTAGGCGGCGGCGATGACGCTGTCGTCGGGCATGTCCATGTTGCGGAGCAGTTCGAGCATCATCTCCATCGACTCGTTCAGGTACTTGTACATGGCGTCGATGTCGGCATATATGCCGTCGGTGAAGTGGGCGTTGCTCTCGCGTTTGCGGACCATAATCTTGCCGACGCCGTAACAGCAGTCGGCTATCGACTCGATTTCGGAAATGATGTTGAGCATGCCGGCTATCTTCAGTTTGCCCTCGTTCGACAGGCGGCCTTCGGCGCATCGGTTCAGGTAGTTGGCTATCTCCAGTTCCATGTTGTCGGAGATGTCCTCGTATTTCTCGATGCGGGACAGCAGTTTGTTGAATTCCTCGGTCGAGTTCTTGGTATGGATAAGGTCCTGGGCCATGCCAATCATGCGGCCCACGCGCTCGGCATAGACGGCGATTTCCTTCTCGGCCTGGGCGATGTTGAGTTCGGACGACGACAGCAGGCCGCCGGAGATGAACTTGATGCCGAAGTCCTCGTCGGACTTGGTGCGCGAGGGAACGATCCACTCCACGATCTTGACGTAGAGTTTGGTGAACCATATCATCACGCTCAGGTTGATGAGTTTGTATGTGGTGTAGAACAGCGAGAGGCAGATGGATGCCGACGCCTGCATTGCCATCACGCGGGCTGCGGCGTCAGTCACTCGCCCGTAGTCGGGATGGGTCTCGGGGAGCGAGTTGTTGAACAGGTTGTTGTAGACGTTGGGGTCGGTCTGCTGGAGGTGCTCGACATAGTTGTAGAGGGCGTTTGGGTCGCCCTGACCAAACCACGAGCAGACATGGTCGATCAGGCCCATGAACGGATAGAACAGCGACAGGCACCATATCGAGCCGAAGATGTTGAACATCAGGTGGCCTATGGCCGCGCGTTTTGCGGCGACGTTACCGCCCAGCGAGGCCAGGAGCGGGGTGATTGTCGTGCCGACGGCGGAGCCGAGGACTATGGCCGAGGCGAGGTCGAAGTCTATCCAGCCCTTGGCGAACATCACGAGGCAGATGGCAAACGTAGCCGCCGAACTCTGGATGATCATGGTCACCACGAGGCCCACAAGCCAGAAGATGAACACCGAGCCGAAGCCCAGCGACGTGTAGCGGCGCAGGAACTCGAACATGCCGGGGTTGTTCTGCAGGTCGGGGACATACTTGCTGATGAGGCCCAGGCCGAGGAACAGCAGGGCGAAACCGAGGATGAACTCACCTATCGACTTATTGCGGCCGCTCTTGGCGAAGAGCAGCGGGGCGCCGAAGGCCATGAGCGGGATGGCGAAGGCCGAGATGTCGACCTTGAAGCCGAGCAGCGAGATAATCCACGTGGTGAAGGTCGTGCCGAGGTTGGCGCCGAAAATCACGGCCATCGACTGGCCCAGCGACAGCAGGCCGGCGTTTACGAAGGACACGACAAGGACGATCGATGCGGATGAACTCTGAATCAGGGCCGTAATAAAAAAGCCCGTAGCCAATCCTGCAAGACGGTTACGGGTCATCGCCGAAAGTATGTTGCGCAAGCGGTCACCTGCAACTTTCTGCAGTCCCTCGCTCATCACCTTCATGCCGTAGAGGAATAGCCCGACTGCGCCGAGCAGACCAAGGAAATCAACAAAAGTATATTCCATACAAAATTTTTTTCGTTGAGGTTAATGGCGGAGAGACGCGCTTCGTAAGATTGCAGACACAGGCCCCCGGGCCTGCGAAAACACAAAACACCTGCGCGACTGCAAAGTTAACTACTTGTATCCAAATTCTCAAACTTCCGCCCCCCTTTTTTCATCCGAAATTTATTCGTAATCCGTCACGACTATGGCTTATTGCTTAGGTCAGGGCGGCGGAGATGAGGGCAGAGGTGTGGATGCGGACGGTGTCGAGGACGGGGAGCGGGCTGTTGCTGTCGTTCAGCAGCAGGAGAAGTTCGGTGCAGCCGAGGATAACGGCATCGGCGGCATCTTCGTCGCGCAGACGGCTGATTATTTCCTGATAGCGGGCCAGAGTCTCGGGCTTCACGATGCCGAGTTCGAGTTCCGAGACTATGGTGTGCTGGATGTAGTCGCGCTCGCTGTCGTTCGGGACAACAATCCCGATTCTCTCGCGCACGAACGGCGCCTTGAAAAATTCACCCTCCATCGTGAAGCGTGTGCCAAGGAGCGCGAGGCGCCTGAATCCCCTGCGCCCGGCCTCCTCGCAGGTGGCATCGATTATGCTTATCAGCGGAATCGGCGAGAGTTCGGCCAGCCGGTCGAAGACTATGTGGGCAGTGTTGGCGGTCAGTGCGCCGACCTCGGCGCCTGCGGCCTTCAGGGCGCGCAACCCGTTCAGAAGATACTCCGTGAGTTCGTCCAGGCGGTTCTCCTCAATCAGCCGGAGCACGTGGAACACATTCAGGCTCTCGATAGTTAGGTTGGGAAAAAAGTCCGGCGAAGTGCGCTCGCGCACCCCGTAGACGATGTTCATGTAATACGGCACAGTCGACTGCGGCCCGAAGCCGCCGATAAGCCCTAACTTTTTCATAACAAGACAGAAAGAACAAAAATGACAGTCAAAAAACAGAAAGTATAAAGTCCTTATACTCAGGCAAAGATACCGCTTATGCCTCTCTCCCCCAAATTTAAAACCCCTAAAATGCCGCTCTCCCCCGATTTTGCAGTAGTTCTCCACGATTATAGCGCTCTTTTGAGGAATAAGAAATACATTTTATATCTAACAGGTTTATAATTAAATTAATATTTGTATATTTGTGGCGTCATTCCGGAATGACAAATTTATAATAAGAGCGTTTTGCTCACCTTGCTAACGAAAACCTGAGAAATTTTCAACGAATGCAATAGGTGACATGACGGCTCTCACGCTACACGCGTGGGCTGTTGTTTCATATCTTGCATTCAAGGTTTTCTCAGGACCGTCGTTAGAAGATGTGGCAAATTCAGTCCACGTTTTTCTATATCAATATTAGCCCGGAGGACTGTACGGCTAACAAACCAATCAAACAATCCTATGACAAAAAAATTAACAGGAGTACGATTATCGCTCAGTAAAATGATCTGTATCACAATGCTGTTTGCTCTATGCTGCCAAGAAGCGTCGGCAGCCGTCAACTGGCGTATCCACAGCGGAGCAATGTATAGTCTGAGAGGCAAATATATCGATGATAGTGGCCCCAATATCACAGCGATGTTCGGTTGCGAAATTCAATTCCCCATAAAGGAAAAATTCTTTATTGAAACCGGTTTGAATTACAGATATGGTCCAACCACGTTTACCGAAGGCTTCCTGTCCTACAACCATTATACGGACTCTTACAAAGTTCCGCTTAAAGACTTCGATTCGCACGGTAAATATATTGGCTCTAAATTTTACGAAGCCAATATATACCAAGCCAACGGAGATTTTATCGGCATCCCGTTGCGTTTCACTTATCGCTACCATCTGAAGGGTGACAACGAGTTCCAGTTTGCATTCGGTCCTTACGCAGAAGTTTATTTTAACGATGAGGATTATACCGATAACAGCCCTATCCTGGTCGGTCTTTCCCCGGCAGTGGTATTCAAACACCGCGCACTGAGCCTTGGCCTTATCTATCAGAATCCGTGCATATACAACGGTATAAAGAACCGCGACACCAATTCGCTGATGTTCACAGTCGGTGTAAACTTCAACGGCCGCAAAGTCAACCTTGACAACCTGGTGATTGGCCTGGAAGCAGCATCAGCTGTGTTGACAAGCGCAACAGAAACCATGTCACAGTTTAGCGGCTCCGCCAACTCGTCCGATACCGGCAGTTACAGTTCCGGCTCTTCTTATTCGTCTGCTTCCTCATCGCAATCTTCATCCGGATCAGATTTCAGTTTATCCAAGGCCACAAGCGCACAGCGAGATCGCAGCACATATTTCCAGAATGAGACAATTGTGATAAAAATCATCAATGGCGATGACACGACCAATAACAAGAAAGACATCCAGCGCAAGATGAAACAACTGCGCAACAAATGGAAAGGCACACAGTACGAATGGCAGCCTTCGCCTTACGAAACTCGATAAATCCACAACTTAGGCCTTAGATGGCCTTCATTACACTTATATATTACAACAGGCGACGCGTAGACGTTGCCTGTTGTCATCTGTGCCCTATAAGGTCCTGCCGCTCTCCCCCGTTTTTGCGACTATCTATGATGGCGAAAAAACTTTTCTTATGAAGACCGAACTCCTTTAGAAAAATTGTTGTAAATTTGCATTGGCTTTACAAAATATAAAATTTTTAGATTTTGTAAAACGAAATTATATGAAATTAATAGATAGACACTTGTATTTAAGCCAATTAAAAGGTCTGATAAATACTCCCGATATCAAGATAATAACGGGTATAAGGCGTTGTGGCAAATCCAAGTTGCTTAGTGCTTTTGCGAACCATATCGCAAAGAACGACGCGACCGCCAATATTATCAGTATCGATCTGACTAAAATCAAGTTTGAACATCTGAAAGAATACCATGCCTTGAACGACTATATAGAACAGAATTATCGTTCAGGGGTCAATAACTATCTGATGATTGACGAGGTACAACTCTGCCCTAATTTCGAGTTGACAATAAACAGTCTTCATTCAGACGAAAAATATGACATCTATCTTACGGGGTCAAACGCTTTCCTTCTGAGTAGCGATCTTGCAACCTTGTTTACCGGACGCCACATGGAAATTCATGTCTATCCATTCAGTTTCAAGGAATATTGCACTTATTTCGATATCCGAGACGATTATGACGAACATTTTGACCGCTATATAAGACTCGGCGGCCTGGCTGGATCTTACACATATAAAAATGACTCGGACAAGGAAAAGTACATACGCGATGTCTACGATACAATTTTAATCAGGGATCTCGTAGAAAAATATCGTCTTGGAAATGCAACCATCCTTAAGAAAGTGTCTGAATTTCTCATGGATAATATTAGCAACATATCATCATCAAGAAATATCAGTAGTACACTGATTTCCGAAGGAACTGAAACGAATCACATGACAGTCGGCAGTTATATCGAGCATCTTTGCAATGCATTCGTATTCTACGAAGCGAGAAGATATGACGTGAGAGGCAAAACATATCTTCAGTCATTGAGCAAATATTATCTTGCCGACACCGGCATAAGGTTTGCGGTGCTTGGCAAGCGCAATATGGACTGGGGGCGCATGCTGGAGAACATAGTATTCATAGAACTGTTACGACGTGGATATGAGGTATATGTCGGCAAACTATATCAGAAGGAGATTGACTTTGTAGCAATGAAGGGCAGCGAGAAAATATACATTCAGGTCAGTGATGACATCTCAGGCGAAGAGACTTTCCGACGGGAAGTCGAACCATTGCTACAGATTCGCGATGCCTATCCGAAGATGCTGCTTGCAAGACCCCGCCATGAGGAAAGCGACTACGAGGGAATCTCGATTATTGACATCCCCCGATGGCTGCTGGGGAATGCCGGAACATGAAAACGGGGCGACGTGGGTGCGTCGCCCCGTTGGGGGTTGTGGGTGCGTCGCCCCGTTGGGGGATGTGGGTCCGGCGGGAGGGTTATTTGGCGGCGGATTTGAGGATGAGGAGGCCGTGGATGTTGAGGCCGCCGGTGGAGGTGTTGGTTATGCGGACGAGGGTCTCGCCGTCAGAGGCGGCGTTGGTCGAGAGGTCGAGTTCGACGTTGCCTTTCTTCTGGCTGAGGGTGGCGAGGCTTGTCCACGTGGCGCCGTTGTCGGTGCTCTTCTCGATGCTGCCCTTGTACGAGCCGGTGCGGAACATCGACACCTTAAATACGGAGATGCTCGGGCATTTCACGATCATGCCGCCTCCGTTCTTGCCCAGCTGGATGACGCCGGCGCCCTTCGACGAGGTGACGGAGGCGTTCGAGGGGTCGGTGTCGGGACGGAACGATGATGCGCTCTCGCCGTCGGTCAGCACGATGGTGCCGTCGGCAATCAGGGACTCGACCTTTGCCTGATTCTCAACATTGAACCACAGGTAGTCGCTGCCGTCCTCGGATGCGATGAAGGCCTCGCCCTTGCCTGAGGGACCAGGGGGAGGTGTGACGCCGCCGCCGAAACCGGGAGCGAAGTTGCCGTCGCCGAAGGGGAACTCGGCGCCTGTCGAGGCGTCGCCGCCGCTCACGGTGGAGGCGGCCTTGTCACCGAAGTCGGTGGTGCCCTCGTAGAAGCCGGTCAGCGTGTTGCGATAGTTGCTGACAGCGGTCGACAGAGCCGGGATTACCTCGGAATTCTTGTCCTGGGTGGCGTTGTCGAAGGTCCACCTGAAGTCGCCGTGATTGATGCGTCCGGCACCGTACAGTCCCGTGACGATTGCGGGAACATCCTCGGCCTTGTCTGGAGTGTAGGCGTACATCAGGGCCGGGTCGGTGTCCCAGTTGGTGTAGGTGTCGCCGCCGCTCTTGGCCTTGATGGTCCCGGGCATGCGGGAGTCGCGCGAGGGAGCCTCCCAGCAGTCGAACTCGGTGGCGTTGGTCTCGCTCCACGGACGGTAGAAGTACCATCCGCGCATGACGTTGCCGAAAGCCTTGATGGAGCCGCCGGTCTCGCCCGAGAACGTGCCCTTGCCGTCGGCCGACGAGCCTTCGCCCATGACATCCGAGCCCTGAAGCGAGGTCAGGATGGGATACTTGCAGTCGCGGAAGTAGTTGGCCTCGACGAATGCGTCAGAGCCTGTGGTGGCGCCGACGCCGTATTTCGAGATGCCGTCATAGTAGTTGTTCCACACGTGGACGCTCATGGTGCGGATGCGGGGATGGCGCGAGTCGCTGTGGTCGAACCAGTTGTGGTGGTAGGTAATCCAGTTGGGGCCACTCTCGCTCTTCATGCCGCAGAGCGACGACTTGCCGGTGTCGACAAAATGGTTGTACGAGACGGTGACATACTTCGAGTCGCTCTTCACGTCGATGGAGCCGTCGCCCTTGGCCTGGTCGCCGCCCTTGTTGTTGCCGTAGAAGATGTCGTTGTTGTGAATCCAGATGTTCGAGTTGTCGGTGTCGAGCGAGATGGCGTCGTCGATGCAGTAGAGCACGCCGATGTTGCGAATCTCGACGCTGCGCGAGTTGCGCACGAGCATTCCCATGTGGTGGAAGCAGGCGTCGTCGCCTATACCCTCGATGGTGATGTTGAGCTCGGAGTCGGCGTTCTTGCCCTTTATCTGCAGGCCCTCGGCCGAACTGCTCAGGGCATCCATGTCGGCGGCGTCGAGGCGGCCTATGATGCGGAACGCGATGGGCGTCTTGTCGAGACCCTTCTGGTAGGCGTCGATGATGTCCTGGAAGCCGGTGCGCACCGTGCCGCCCTTGTTGTTGTCGATGACCAGCGTGCTCACTGTCTTAGCGTTCCCGGCGGTGATGTAGAGCACCTTGGCTCCGTCCTTCAGCGTGCCGTCGTTCTTGTATGCGCCGACGCCATCGGGATAGTTCATGTGGGCGAAGCCGCTGCGGTCGTGGGCGCGGACCTCGAGTGGTCCGGTCTCGGAGGCTGCCTCCACTACGGGAGTACCGTCAACGACAGGCACGACCCTGAGGCTGTATGCTCCGGCGGCGAGGCCGGGCATGTCGGCGCGGCCGTATGTGCCGTAGTTGCGTACCAGCTGGTAGTCAAGCCGTGTCCAGTCGGCGAGGGCGCCGCCCTTGACATAGACCTCGTAGTTGCTTGCGCCGGCGAAGTTGTTCCACTTGACGTAAGCCGTCTCGAACCAGCCGCCGGCCTCGATGAGCTCGACATGGCCCGCGGTGTTCTTGATGAAGGAGATGTTGCGGACGTTCGAGTCGTAGACTCTTGCGGCGCCGTCGACTGGATTCACCGTCACGCGGGCACCGTCGAGTCCGATGCTGCTTACCGCCGCCGTGTTGTAACTCTCGACCTGACCGTTGCTCAGCGTCAGGTTGACCTTGTTCTGCGCCATTGCTGCCACTGCGAGCAGAACGGCCGCGCTTGCGATTAATGTCTTTTTCATTGTTCCTGACGGTGTTTTAGCGTTTTGCGAATTTCACGATACAGTTTCCGGCACGGAGAATGTAGACTCCCGAGGGCATTCCTGCCAGCGAGAGTTCGGAGCGGCCTTCCGACGAGACGCCCGAGGCCACGCGCTGTCCGGCGAGGTTGCAGACCTCAACGGAAACACCCGGCTCGAGGCCCTCGACGACGAGCACGTCGCCCTCGACCCAGCCGTTGAGGCTGAAGGTCTCCACGTCGGCTATGCCCGACATGTCGATGCTGATTTCCACGGTCTCCATGTCGGCCGACATGCTCGAGCCGTCCTGGAAATGGAGCACGGCGCTGTCGCCGTCAAAAGTAATGCTGCTGACGGTCTTGTCGACCTTCTGGCCATTGACGGTCAGGCTGTGTGATGCCGCCCGGCCTGCGTAAGCCACGGCGAAGAGCATCATGCAGGTGATTAGGATTTTTCTGATCATTATTGCAATAAATGTGAAAGATAAGTGAGAGATGAAAGGTATTGTTTTCTGACGGGAGCGCGACCGCACTCCGGCTCACCGGCCCGGGTCAAGGTGCCGGCAGTCGATGGAGTGTCCCAGGAAACGCGAGGCAGTCTCGGCGAAACGTCCCGGGTCGTCGGTCGTGTAGTAGGCCGTATCGACCGCACCGGGGGCGCTGACGGTCTCCAGCCGCTCTTCCATCTCGGGGTGGCGGCGCAGGTAGTCGGCCAGCGAGTCGGCCACGATGGTTCCCTGCGGAAGGACGTCGACATGGGGCGGTACGGCCTTGCGTATGGTATCGTAGAGGACCGGATAGTGCGTGCAGCCGAGGATTATGGTGTCGATTTCCGGGTCGGCGCCTAACAGCAGGTCAAGGTCTCGGCGGACGAAGTATTCCGCGCCGGGCGTTCCGGCCTCGCCGTTCTCGACCAGAGGCACCCACATGGGACATGCCCTGGCACTGACACTGAACTCCGGGGCCAGTTTGGCAATCTCGAGTTCGTATGACCGCGAGGCCACGGTTCCGGCTGTAGCCACTATACCCACGTGTCCGCTCCGCGAGGCTCCGGCCACATACTCGGCGGTCGGACGTATCACGCCGAGAACACGCCTCGTCGGGTCGGCCATATGCGACAGGTCGTTCTGCTGTATTGTCCTCAGCGCCTTGGCCGAGGCTGTGTTGCAGGCAAGTATCACCAGCGGGCATCCCATTTCGAACAGCCGTGCGACGGCCTCGAGCGTGAAGCGGTAGACCGTGTCGAAGCCGCGTGGCCCGTAAGGCGCACGCGCGTTATCGCCGAGGTAGACATAGCGGTATTGCGGCAGGCGGCGCTGTATTTCCTTAAGGACAGTAAGACCGCCGAAGCCCGAATCGAAGACTCCGATCGGACCTCGGCGGGACTGGTTTTCGTGCATAGGTTTAAATTACTTGTCAAGACGGGCCTTGATGGCCTCGGTGTCGGCCTCGTAGCCGGGCTTCTCGAGCAGGGCGAACATGTTGCGCTTGTAGGCCTCGACGCCGGGCTGGTTGAAGGGGTTCACGCCCAGGAGGTAGCCCGAGATGCCGCAGGCCTTCTCGAAGAAGTAGATTAACTGGCCGAGATAGTAGGCGTTGATGCATGGAACACTGATGATGATGTTGGGAACACCGCCGTCTACGTGCGCGATGCGGGTGCCGAGTTCGGCCATCTTGTTGACGGAGTCGACGCGGCGGCCGGCTATGTAGTTCAGGCCGTCCAGGTTGTCCTCGTCGGTGGGGATTATAACCTCGTGGTCGACGTTCTCGACCGAGATGACGGTCTCGAAGATGGTGCGCTCGCCGTCCTGTATCCACTGGCCCATCGAGTGGAGGTCGGTGGTGAAGTCCACGGCTGCCGGGAAGATGCCCTTGTGGTCCTTGCCCTCGCTCTCGCCGTAGAGCTGTTTCCACCATTCGGCAAAGAAGTGCAGGCGCGGGTTGAAGTTGACCAGTATCTCGGTCTTCTTGCCTGCGCGGTAGAGGGCGTTGCGGGTCTCGGCGTATACGGCGGCGATGTTGGTCTCGTTGGCGTTGACAGTGTCGCTCTGCATGGCGGCGGCGCCTTCGAGCAGGGCCCGGATGTCAAAGCCTGCGGCGGCTATTGGCAGAAGGCCGACGGGGGTAAGAACAGAGAAGCGGCCGCCTACCGAATCCTCGATGACGTATGTCTTGTAGCCCTCGCGGTCGGCGAGAACGCGGAGTGCGCCTTTCTTGGCGTCGGTGATGGCCACGATGAGTCTGGCGGCCTCGGCCTTGCCGACTTTCTTCTCGAGCATCTCCTTCAGCAGGCGGAAGGCGATGGCGGGCTCGGTGGTTGTGCCCGATTTGGAGATTACGATGATGCCGAACCTGCGGTCCTTCAGGTAGTCCATCAGGTCGTAGAGGTAGTCCTCGCCGATGTTCTGGCCTGCGAAGAGTACCTCGCAGCCTTTGTGCTTGTAGGCGGCGAACGAGTCGCTGAGGGCCTCGATCACGGCCTTGGCGCCCAGGTAGGAGCCGCCGATGCCTACGCATACGACAGCATCGCATTTCTCGCGCAGGTCGCTGGCCGTGGCCACGATGTCGTCGACAAGCGCCTCGGGTGTGCGGGTGGGCAGGTCGACCCAGCCCAGGAAGTCGGCGCCAGCGCCGGTGCCGTTGTGTATCTTGTTGAGGGCGTCTGCTGCCTCGGGCATCAGGGCCTTGATGTCGGCAGCCGAGACGGTGCCGAGTACGTTCTGGATGTTAAGTTGAATCTCTTTCATCGTTTTTTGACGGATTGGGGGGTAGTTAATAGTCTTGGTTAATAGTATTGTCAGGCAGGGGGGAAGGCTCTGCGCGCGGCCCTCACGAGAAGGTCTCGCCGACACGGTTGAGCACCTTGGCCGGCGAGAGGCGCCGGTAGAGTATGTCGTACACGCCGTCGAGTATTGGCATCGACACCTCGTACTGCTTGTTGATGTCGTGTATGCACTTGGTGCCGTAGTAGCCCTCGGCGGTCTGCTCCATCTCCATCTTTGCGGCGGCCACGGAGTATCCGTTGCCTATCATGGCGCCGAAGTTGTGGTTGCGCGAGAAACGCGAGTAGGCGGTCACGAGCAGGTCGCCGAGATATACCGAGTCGCAGATCTGGCGAGGACGGGGCGAGACGGCGTCGACGAAACGCTCCATCTCGCGTATGGCGTTGCTGACGAGCATGGCCAGCAGGTTGTCGCCGCGCTTGGCCCCGTGGACGATGCCGGCGGCGATGGCATAGACGTTCTTCAGAACCGCCGCGTACTCTATGCCCTCGACATCGGACGAGGTGATGGTGTGTGTGTTCTTTGAACGCAGCAGGGCGGCAAACTGTTCGGCCAGTTCTATGTCCTGACTGCCTATGGTGAGATACGAGGGCCGCGACAGGGCCACCTCCTCGGCGTGACACGGACCGGATATGACCAGTTCGCGCTCTGGCCTGACGCCGAAGCGCGAGCACATGTATTCGGTGACCGGCACATTGTCGTCAGGGACTATGCCCTTGACCGCCGAGACTATGTATTTGTCCGACAGGTCGACCGTTATCTTGTCCATGTGACTCTTGAAGTAGGGTGACGGCACCGCCAGAAGCAGTGTGTCGCACGAGGCGCACATCTCGTTGATGTCCGACGAGAAGTTGATGCGCGACACGTCGAACTGGGCGTCGGTCAGATATGCCGGATTATGGCCGAGACGCCTGAACTCCTCGATGCGGTCGTCGCGCCGCATGTACCAGTTGATGCTCTGGCTGTTGGTGAGCAGCAGTTTGGCCAGTGCCGTGGCCCACGACCCGCCGCCCATTATACATATGTTGCCGGGAAATGTTTTTTCCATCTGGTCAGTCGTTAGCCCTGTACTGCTTTCGCGCCCTCAATCCATGCCTCGGCGTCGGCCACCTTGACCGGCTCGATGCCGAGCTTGTACTTCTTGTTCACGCCCGAGACGTCCTGATGGAGTTTCTGCGGTGCCTGCTGGGCGAGCGCGGCCACGGTCAGTACGCCGGCCTTGTGCAGCAGGGGCACCCACTCGGCGGGTACGCCGGCGGCAGCGAAAGCATCCTCGCTGTCGCGCTTCTCGACCTTCTCGGGGCGCATCTGGGGGAAGAACAGCACTTCCTGGATGGTAGTCTGGCCCGTCATCAGCATCACCAGGCGGTCCATGCCTATGCCCATGCCGGATGTCGGGGGCATGCCGTACTCCAGCGCGCGGATGAAGTCCTTGTCGATAATCATGGCCTCGTCGTCGCCCTTGGCGCCGAGGCGCATCTGCTCGACAAAGCGCTCGTACTGGTCGATCGGGTCGTTGAGTTCGGAGTAGGCGTTGGCCAGTTCCTTGCCGTTGACCATGAGCTCGAAGCGCTCGGTCAGCTCGGGATTGTCGCGGTGGCGCTTGGTCAGCGGCGACATCTCTATGGGGTAGTCGATGATGAATGTGGGCTGGATGTAGTTGCCCTCGCACTTCTCGCCGAAAATCTCGTCGATGAGCTTGCCCTTGCCGAGCGAGGGATCGACCTCGATGCCGAGGTCCTTGCATACCTTGCGCAGGGCGTCCTCGTCCATGCCGGTGATGTCGATGCCAGTGTGCTCCCTGATGGCGTCGATCATGGTCACGCGGCGGTACGGCGCCTTGAACGATATGGTCTTGTCGCCGACCTGAACCTCGGGCTTGCCGTTGACGGCGGTGCAGATGCGCTCGAGCAGTTCCTCGGTGAAGTTCATCATCCACCTGTAGTCCTTGTAGGGGACATAGATCTCCATGCATGTGAACTCGGGGTTGTGCGTGCGGTCCATGCCCTCGTTGCGGAAGTTCTTCGAGAACTCGTACACGCCGTCGAAACCGCCCACGATGAGGCGCTTCAGGTAGAGTTCGTCGGCGATGCGCAGGTACAGCGGAATGTCCAGGGCGTTGTGGTGCGTTATGAAGGGACGGGCCGACGCGCCGCCTGGTATCGACTGCAGTATGGGGGTCTCGACCTCCATGTAGCCGTGCTCGTTGAAGAACGCGCGCATGGTGTTGTACACCTTGGTGCGCTTGATGAATATGTCCTTGACGCCTTCGTTCACCACCAGGTCGACATAGCGGCGGCGGTAACGCAGTTCGGGATCGTCGAACGAGTCATAGGTCACGCCGTCCTTCACCTTGACGACGGGCAGCGGGCGCAGCGACTTGGCCAGGACCTTCAGCGAGCGGGCATGCACGGTGATCTCGCCTGTCTGAGTGCGGAACACATAGCCCTCGACGCCGACAAAGTCGCCGATGTCCAGAAGTTTCTTGAACACGGTGTTGTACAGCTCCTTGTCTTCGCCGGGGCAAATCTCGTCGCGCGAGACGTAAACCTGCACGCGGCCGGTGCCGTCCTGGAGTTCGAAGAACGAGGCCTTGCCCATGATGCGGCGCGTCATGATGCGGCCGGCGATGCTCACCTCGCGCGGAGGATTCAGGGCGTCGTCAAAGTCGGCTACTATGTTTTCGGCTGTCGCGTTTACGGGAAATTCTGCTGCGGGATACGGGTCTATGCCCATGTCACGCAGTGCCTGGAGCGAATTGCGGCGGAATATCTCCTGCTCGCTGAGTTCAAGTATATTCATAATTTTCAGAGTTTTATCTACGTTATGCCTTAAGCCGGGACTCATTCCGGCGATTCGGCAGGGCATACCCCGCCAATCAAAATGCAAAGTTAATTATTTTCCCACTCTTTTGCAAACCCGCTTTCACGGCCCCGCGCACATTTCCTCCTTTTTCATTACCTTTGCATCCGCAAACAATTCCACCCCTTTTTCAAATGAACATAGACCTCAGCAAACTCGAATCCCTCCCCACCCCGTTCTACTATTACGACATGTCTCTGCTCGAGACAACCATCGGCGCCATACGAGACGCCGTAGCGGGGCGCCCCCTGCGCCTGCACTACGCCCTCAAGGCCAACTGCGACCCGCGCATCCTGCGCGCCGTCAGCGAGGCCGGTTTCGGCGCCGACTGCGTCAGCGGCGGCGAGATCGAGACGGCAATCGCAGCGGGATTCCGTCCCGAGGACATCGTCTACGCCGGCGTCGGCAAGCGTGACGACGAGATTCTCACCGCACTGCGCCACCGCATAGGATGCATCAATGTCGAGTCCGTCGAGGAACTCGGCGTAATCTCGCAGATTGCCTCCTCGGAGGGCCTCACCGCCCCCATCGCCCTGCGCGTAAACCCCGACATCGACGCCCATACCCACGAGTACATCACCACAGGCCTCGCCGAGAACAAGTTCGGCATCGACCGCCGCATGCTGCCGAAGGCCCTGGCCATAGTCGACTCCCTGCCAGGCCTCGACCTCATCGGCCTCCACTTCCACATCGGCTCGCAGATCACCACCATGGAACCATACGTCGTACTCTGCCACCGCGTCAACAAACTCCTCGACAGCCTCCGCGCGCAGGGCCGCACATTCCGCTTCATCGACCTCGGCGGAGGCCTCGGCGTAGACTACGACGACCCTGACGCAAACCCCATCGCCCCGTTCGGCGAACTCGTCGAGACACTCACCGATTACCTGCACCTCCAGCCCGGACAGACCATCCACATCGAGCCGGGACGATCCGTTGTGGCGCAGTGCGGCACACTCATCTCGCGCGTACTGTTCATCAAGCACGGCATCGGCCGCGACTTCATGATTGTCGACGCGGGAATGACCGACCTCATGCGCCCGGCCCTGTACAACGCCTACCACAAGATAGAGAACCTCTCGGCCGAACGCCGCGGCGAGACACTCGTCCAGCCATATGACGTCGTCGGCCCCGTCTGCGAGAGCACCGACACCTTCGCCGTCGAGCGCCTGCTCCCAGAGTCACGCCGAGGCGACATCATCGCATTCCGGAGCGCCGGAGCCTACGGCCAGACCATGGCCTCCACCTACAACCTCCGCCCCCTCGCCCCGGCCGTCTACTCCGACACAATCTAAGCCACAAGTCAGATTACACATTATACAAAAGGCCGGAGCCATCCTGACACGCAGTCACGATGGCTCCGGCTTTTTATGATTACTCAGAGTCCGCTGAGGACTCTGATTCCCCTCAAAAAAAGGCATAAAAAAAAATTACTCGTCATCACGACGGGTAACCTTTCTTAACCTTAAATCTAATACCATGAAAAACACGTTGCAAAATTACTGTTTTTTATGTTATGCAACATACTTTTCTGACATCAAATTCTTAGTTGTTAACTATTTTTAATAAACAACCCCCGAAGGGGTTGCCAAATTAACCTATATTCACGTCTCGGCCGGCTTCATCATCTGAATTCTCGACCAAAACAACACCGGTTAATTTTTATCACACTTTTATCAATTGTTGTTTAATAAATCTCTCTTGATGAAAACATCAATTTCATATACACTTTCTACAAGAGCGTGTCCGCATTCTACAGGTGTATGGTTCTGAAGATCTCATGACACTGGATTCAGACATGCCCTACATAAAATCTTTATATATTTTATACTCTCTTATCAATCTATTTTCGCGCCGGGGGCCTCGGGTCGAAGCTCGTAATTATTCCTCAGCCGCTCGAAGGCGGCTCCGTCGACACTCCCGTCGTCCCTCAGCACGGCTGCTCTCAACTCTATGCTGTCTTTACAGGGATCGTATGAATCATTCACCGACCGTACGCTCACGGTCGCGGCACATGCCTCCGGCGACTCGGCACGGACTCGGGGAGCCTTGGGACCTTCGGCCGGAAGACCGAAATGACGGCTCACTGCCTCGAGTGCGGCGGCTGTCGCACGGATTTTACCCTGACGCGAGTAGCCGGCGATGTGCGGCGTGGCTATTGCCGCGCGTTCTATCAGGCGTGCGTCCGGCGTCGGCTCGTTCTCCCAGCAGTCTATCACGGCGGCGCCTACACGTCCCTGCCCGATGCCTCGCAACAGGGCGGCCTCGTCGACTATCCCGCCGCGGGCGGCGTTTATGACAATCGGCGACCGCTTCAGCGAGTCTATGAACGCCCCGTCTATCAGATGCAGAGTGGCGTCGCGGCCATCGCGTGTCAGCGGTGTATGCACCGTTATGATGTCTGCCTTCTCGGCTATTTCCTCAAGGCTGTTCCACCGGCCGCCTTCGGCGCGTTCACGCGGAGGGTCGTTTCGCAGCACTTTCATGTCCAGGGCCTCTGCCCATCGCTCTATGATTTTCCCGACATGGCCGACGCCGATTATGGCTATGGTCTGCTGGGACAGAGGGCGGTTCGTCAGGTGGGTGACCGCCGAGAACACATACTGGGCCACCGCAGGAGCGTTGCAGCCGGGAGCGTTGGCCACCTCTATGCCGTTGGCCGCGCACCATGCGCTGTCGATGTGGTCGGTGCCGATTGTAGCCGTGGCCACGAGGCTCACGGGCGTACCCTCAAGAAGGGAGGCGTCGCAGCGTGTGCGCGTGCGCGTGACTATGGCGTCGGCATCCATGGCGGCATCACGGGTGATGTCCCGGGCGGCGAGATAGCGGACCTCACATCCGGCTTCCTCGAGCGAGCCCTCGATGAACGGAATATGATTCTCTATAATAATACGTGGCTTCATGTAAATTATTGTGCGTCGGTGTAAAAAAAATTAAAAAATCACATCCCACACATACAGCAGCAGGTAAACCGCTATCACCGCACCGGTTGCGGCGGCCGTGTGTCCCTTGCGACGGTTCACGAAAAGCATGCACAGTTCGAGCGCCGAGAGCATGAAGAGCGTGGGCGCATAAGACGACGCGTTCGGGAAGTCGGCCACGACGGCGATTATGGTGAAGAGCGACAGCAGCGAGAGCGTGCCGCTGTAGGCCCGCAGGTGCGCGTTGTAACTCAGCATCTTCATGAAGTTGAGACACCACCCCGCTATCAGCAGCCCGGCGCTCAGCGCCATGACGGCCATCAGGTACATGGCGTCGCCGAAATCGGCGATGCTGGTCAGCGGCACGAATTCGGGCCAGTGCATCCGGCTGAAATCGGTCAGCCCCAGGCCCAGCCCTATCCACCACGGCGTCAGCAGGCCGAGGACCGCCGCCAGGACCGTCCGCAGGCTGAAGATGCGCATCTGCCCCAGCGCTATGAAGAACACCGGTATGTAGACCGCATAGCAGTACTGCGTCATCGTCCCGAGCGACAGGAGCAAGAACACCAGGAAGACACGGGGCGTAGCCGACGGCTCGGAGAACGTGGAGTAAAGCAGGAACAGGCACACAAGCAGCGTAAGCAGCAGCGGCGTACCGGTGTACAGAGTGCACAGCAGGTCGGGGACGGCCAGCGACATGGCAAGGAACAGCGTGGCGTCGAGCTGCGAGACTGTGCGCATCAGGTTGAATGTCCGGCTCAGCAGAAGCATCCCGATTGCCGCGCACAGTGTCAGCGCCACATTCACGGCCATGGCCGCCTCTGCGTTGCCTATCCAAAGGTTGGCCGACGGAAGCACGGTGCCGCGGTCCCAGGGTATGTCGGCCACATGGCCGAGACTGTACGCGAGCCATGCCCCGCCTGCGGTCAGCAGGGCCATCACCGCGGTCACTCCCCGCGAGTGCAGTATTTTAGCCACGTCTGCCTCTTTCATGCTTGCCTTCCGTTCTGCCGCCAGGGGTTACATCAGGTCGCGGCCTATGTCGCTGCGGTACGAGATTCCCTCGTAGTGTATGCCCCTGAGCGCGGCGTAACTGCGTTCGAGCGCTTCCTCAATCGAGCCGCCGAGCGAGGTGACCGCCATCACGCGGCCTCCCGAGGTCACCAGACGTCCGTCGGCGAGTTTCGTGCCGGCCTGGAATATGATGGAGCCTTCGGGCTGGAGGTCGCCGGTAATCTCCAGGCCCTTGGGATAGGAGCCGGGATAGCCGTCGGACACGGCGATCACGGTGCAGGCGGTCTCGGGTATGGCGTCGCAGCGCAGGTCGCCGAGGTTTCCGGCGGCTGCGGCGAGGCCCAGTTCCACGAGGTCGCTGTCGAGGCGCGGCATCACGACCTCGGTCTCGGGGTCGCCCATGCGCACGTTGTATTCTATCACTTTCGGCTCGCCGCCACAGTTTATCAGGCCCAGGAAGATGAAGCCGCGGTACACGAGTCCGTCCTTCATCAGTCCGTCGATTGTCGGACGGATGATGCGCTCCTCTACCTTGCCCATGAACTCGGCGTCGGCGAACGGTACGGGCGACACGGCGCCCATGCCTCCGGTGTTCGGGCCCTTGTCGCCCTCGAAGCGGCGCTTGTAGTCCTTGGCCACGGGCAGTATGCGGTAGCCGCCGTTGCCGTCGGTCAACACGAACACCGAGCACTCGATGCCGCTGAGGAATTCCTCTATCACGACACAGTCGGACGAGTGGCCGAACATGCCGCCCACCATCTCGTCGAGCGCCTTGCGGGCCTCGTCGAGGCTGTCTATTATCAGCACGCCCTTGCCTGCGGCCAGGCCGTCGGCCTTAAGCACGTACGGCGGCTTCAGCGTGCCGAGGAATTCCTTGCCCTCGTCGACGCTGGCAGCGGTGAAACTGCGGTAGGCCGCCGTCGGTATGCCGTGGCGCGTCATGAAGTCCTTGGCGAAGTCCTTCGAGCCCTCGAGGCGCGCCGCGCCCTTCGACGGGCCGAGGACGAGCACCCCGGGCATATTCTCGCGCATGTAGTCGTAGATTCCGGCCACGAGCGGGTCCTCGTTGCCGGCCACCAGCAGATGCACGTTGTGCTCGCGGCAGTACGTGGCCACGGCCTCGAATTCCATGGGGCTTATTGCCACGTTCGTGCCGTAGGCGCCGGTGCCACCGTTGCCGGGGGCTATGCTCAGTTCGCCGCAGCGGGGGCTGGAGGCGAGTTTCCAGGCCAGGGCGGATTCGCGGCCGCCGCTGCCCAGAAGTAGTATGTTGGTCTTTTCCATCGTTGTCTGATCGCTAGTTTCTGAAAAAAATGCTGTGAGCGCCTTATACGGATCAGTGCTCGTTGACTACGGTCAGGTTGTCGAGAGCGAAGTACGCGGGCGTGTTCATGACGCCGCCGGCGCCGTTGTCGCTCGACTCCATGCTGAAGAAGAAGCCTATGCAGCGGCCCAGGGGACGAAGGTCGACGATCTCCCAGTTGTCTACGATCTCGCCGTAGCGGGCAAGATAGAACTCTACCGTACCCGTAACCTTGTTGTTCATGTCCACGCCGCGGATAATCACCTTGCACCAGTCGTCAGGACCGAAGGCCTTGCACACCTGGGTGCCGCCGGCAGCCTTCACGCCGTTCTTCATGGCCCAGTAGCAGTAGGTGGTGTTGGTGATGCATATGCTCTGCGGATCGGTGCCGCGGGTCGTACCGCTCGGTGTCATGGCGCACGACGCCAGAGTCGGCATCTGGCCCTCGTCGGCCTTCCAGTGGACTATAAGGTAACCGTCCTCGATGCCGCTCACGCCGCCGCCGGTGATGTTGCCCCACTGGTAGTCGAGCCAGTTCTCGCCGCTGTGGTCCGAGCGGTCCTTCGACTCCGAGAAGCAGAAGCCGAACCAGTTCTTCACTCCGTCGTTGTCCGTGGCCGAGTGCGTCATCTGCAGGAACGCGCTGTTGCTCGTGCCGCTCGAGGCAGTCACCGTTATCGTCGACAGGCTCGTGTTGTAAACCTCGTTCCAGGCGCCGTTGGCGCCGTAGTTGGCGGCGGCGAGGTTGAAATTGAAGCCGTAGGTGTCGGTCTTGTTGTCGTCAGACGAACACGAGGCCAGACCCAGCATACCCAGGGCCATCAGCCCGAAAATTAATTTCTTCATATGACTTAATCCTTTCTTTTTCCCTTTAGATTGTTTTATTACAGATAATTACGTTTGGATTATATGGTTTGGGCGCACAGGCGCGGCAACCCGCGCCCATGCACCCTGCAAAGTTAATCATTTTTCATCAACCCGCAATACTCCCCCGCCCTCCCCGAAATTTCTCATTGCGCATTATGCATTTTATCACGCCCTCTTCCTGTAGGACAGGGCCGCCGCGGCACACACGCCGAGCGCTATTCCGCCCAGGCACACGTATTGCTGCCAAAGGTCCCCTATCGAGGCCCCTTTCAGGTATATCGCGCGGATTATCTCGTTGAAGTATCTCGGAGGAACGGCATAGGTGATTATCTGCGCCCACTTAGGCATCGAACTTATCGGCGTGAACAGGCCGCCCATAAGTTGGAAAATCACTATGAACGCGAACATCACAAAGATGGCCTGCAGCATCGTCGACGACTGGTTGGCTATCGCCACGCCCAGTCCCGACATAATCAGGCTGAAAAGCATGGCCGCCAGATAGATGGCTCCGATACTGCCATCAGGACTTAGCCCGTAGACAGCCCATCCGATGAGCATGCCCACCGATATCACGAGTATGCCTATGACCCAGAACGGTATGAGTTTCGACAGGACGAACGTGAACCTCCCTACCGGCGTAACGTTCATGGCCTCGATCGTGCCGGTCTCCTTCTCGCTGACGAGATTCAGTGCCGGAAGGAATCCGCATATTATGATGAGGAGGATGATCTGAAGTGCCGGTATCATGAAGTTCCTGAAGTTCAGTGTCGGGTTGTAGCAGTCGCTGACCGTTACCGCCGGCACCCTCGCGATCAGGCCTTCTTCCTCGTGCCACTGCCTCAGCGTGTTCATCAGCGACGACGAGACATACTGCGCCCCGAGCGTGCCCTTCGTGGCGTTCACCCCGTTGGCCTCGACATATACCTGGGACATGTCCCGCGACCAGTCCCGCGGAATGGTCAGTATGACATCGGCCCTTCCCTCCTCCACACTCCTGACCGCCTCGGCGTGTGTTCCGGCTATTTCCGTCACCGATATCTCCTCGGTGGCGTCCATGTCTGCCGTAAGCCGCCGCGACAGTTGGCTCAGGTCGTTGTCCACGACGGTGACATTGACGTTCTTCACGTCCATCGTCGCTACCAGAGGCAGCAATAGCATGACCATCACCGGCATTATCAATATTATCTTGGGGATAATCGGATTGCGCTTCATCAGCAGAAGTTCTTTCTTCAGCAGCGCTCCCAGTATTCTCATGTTGTTGTTCGATGCCATATCTATTCAGTTTTTGGAGTTGAACTTTCTGACAGACAGCGCCAGGAACAGAACAGTCATGCCCGAGAGTATCGCGAATTCCCTGATGACGTAGTGGAACCCGAGTTCCTGAATCATCAGTTTGCGCATGGCTTCTATGTACCATCTCGCGGGTATCGCACACGAGACCCACTGAAAGAACTCCGGCATGTTGTCGACCGGGAATATCATGCCCGACAGCATTATCACCGGCAGCATGAACAGCACTGCGGACACTGTCAGCGCCGACACCTGGTTGTCGACAATGGTCGAAACGAACAGACCTATCGACAGCGACAGCACCACGTACAGCATAGTGACGATCACCACGTTGACTATGGTGTACGACACCGGCAGGCCGAGCACCGTGTAGGCGAGCAGAAGCATTATGCCCAGTATCACGCACGACAGCAGGAAATACGGCACCAGTTTCCCGAATATTATGGTGCGCGGCCTGACAGGAGACACCTGCAGGAGGTCCATTGTGCCGCTCTCCTTCTCGCTCACGATTGACACGGAGGTCATTATCGCGCATATCAGTATGAATATCATTCCCATGATGCCGGGAACGAAATTGTACGCGCTCTTCAGTTGAGGGTTATACAGCGTCTTTGTCAGCACCGGAATCGCCGACTCGCCCCCCAGCACGCTCCGTATATAGGATGACGAGGCCTGGCCCACGACCGGATTGGTGGCGTCGACGTCAATGTGCGACGTCAGTTCCCCTCCGTCGGTCCGCAGGAAGATGATTGCGTCCGTCTCTCCCCTGCGCAGCATGTCCTCGGCCTCCTGTTCCGGGACGGTGCCGATTAACGTGAAATACTCGTCGGCCTCCAGTCTCGCCATGATGCCGCGGGTCTGGTCGGTGTGACGCTCTACCACGGCCGCCACGCGCACGTCGTTTATCTCTATCGAGATGGCGAACCCGAAGAGCAGCAGGAGCACCAGCGGCATCACGAGCGTTATGACCATGGTGCGCCGGTCGCGCATTATGTGCAGCGCCTCTTTCCTTACAAGTGATTGGAATATTGTCATAGTCAGTCTCCTCTTCTGGCGCTTTTGGCCACGATTCTGAATACCTCGTCCATCGAGTCGGCATCGTACCTGTGTTTCAGGGCCTCGGGGGTGTCGAGTGCCGTTATGTTCCCGTCGACCATTATCGACACGCGCCTGCAGTATTCCGCCTCGTCGAGGTAATGGGTCGTGACGAACACCGTCATTCCCTCGGACGAGACGCGGTATATCAGTTCCCAGAACCTGCGCCTCGTCACGGGGTCGACGCCGCCGGTCGGCTCGTCGAGGAACACTATCTCGGGGCGGTGGATTGTCGACGAGGCGAAGGCGAGTTTCTGCTTCCATCCCACGGGGATGTCTTTCACAAGGGTGTCGCGCATGTTCTCCATGTCGAGCAGTTCGAACACCCTTTCGCTCTCCTCGCGTATCTGCCGCCGCGACATGCCGTATATTGTGGCGAACAGCCTCAGGTTCTCCATGACGGTCAGACCCTCGTACAGCGAGAATTTCTGGCTCATGTAGCCGATGCGCCGCTTTATCATCTCGGCCTGCGTGTTGATGTCGCAGCCCGCTACGGTGCCGTCGCCCTCGGTCGGACGGCTCAGGCCGCACAGCATCCTCATGGCCGTTGTCTTGCCCGCGCCGTTGGCGCCGAGAAAGCCGAATATCTCGCCCTTGCACACATCGAACGATATGTGGTCTACCGCCGTGAAGGTCCCGAACCTTTTCGTAAGGCCCCTCACGGATATTGCGTAATCTCTGTCACTCATCTTTTCCTGCAAGTTTTATGAACAAGTCTTCTATGGTCCCGGTCGCGGGATAGATTCTGGCGTCGCCCATGCCCTCGGTCCTGAGCCTGCTTTCGGCGGCACGGCTGTCGAAGCGGTCGTTTCCAACCACGTGGAGCGTCGCGCCGAACGTATAGCAGTTCTCGACTTCGGACATCGCCCTCAGCGCCGACAGCAGGCCGAACATGTCGGACGACACGGCATTGTACAGGTGCTCGCCGAGACCGGCCACAAGCGCCCCTGGCGTGCCGACGGACAGCACTCGTCCTTTGTCTATTATGGCTATGCGCCCGCAGCGCGTCGCCTCGTCCATATAGGATGTGGACACGAGTATGGTCATCTCTTTCTCACGCAAGGTTCCGAGCATGTCCCAGAACTCGCTGCGCGACACGGCGTCGACGCCCGTTGTCGGCTCGTCGAGCAGCAGTATGTCGGGCCGGTGTATCAGTGCGCAACTGAGCGCGAGTTTCTGCTTCATGCCCCCGGACAGTTTTCCGGCCATACGGTCGGGAAATCTCTCGAGTTGGCCGAAAAACGGCGCGATAAGTTCGTAGTTGTCCCTGATGCTCACGCCGAACAGCGATGCGAAGAACCGCAGGTTCTCCATCACCGTCATGTCGGGATAGAGCGAGAAGCGCTCGGGCATATAGCCGATCCGGCGGCGTAGCGCCCTGTAGTCCCTGACGGTGTCGAGGCCCAGCACCGACGCGCTGCCTGAGTCGGGGGACATCAGCGTGGCGAGTATGCGGTAGAGCGTGCTCTTGCCCGCGCCATCCGGACCGATGAGGCCGAACATCTCGCCCCGGCCTATGCTCAGGCTCACATTGTCGAGCGCCGTCAGCCTGCCGTAACGTTTCGTCAGCCCTACTGTCTCTATCGCGCCTGTCATAGCCGCACTTCGCCGTATTGTCCCAGTTTCAGCCGCCCGTCGTTCTTCACGGATATTTTCACCGCGTACACCAGATTGGCCCTTGAGTCTCTTGTCTGGATTGACTTGGGCGTGAACTCGCTCTCCTGGGCTATCCATGTGATGGTGCCCGGATACTCGTACTGTTTGTCGCCCCCGAAGTCGGCTATCACGGTGACTTTCTGTCCCAGCCTGATATCGGCCAGTTGGTCGGCGGTGAAATAGGCCCGCAGGTAGACGTCGTCGAGTTTGGCAGCCTTGTACAGAGGCTTGCCGGGCATGGCGAATTCCCCGGCTTCGGCATATTTCACGAGAACGGTGCCGGTCAGCGGCGATGTCACACGGCTTTTCGCTATCTGCTCGGCTATCTGCTCGCTCTGGTACTGCAGCGCCGAGGCATTGTCCGATATCGAACTGCGGCTCTTGCCGAGCGTGGACAGTTGAGCGTCGAGTTGGCTCTGCAGCGTGCGCAGCATCGCCGAGGCGTCGTCATAATGTTTCTGGGTCGTGGCTCCGTCGGCGAGAAGGCGTTTCTGACGCTCGACCTCGTGCTGCTGGTGCGCTATCTGCGACCGCAGCGACGCCGCCTGTGCCACGATGTCGGGCGATGACGATTCCGCCGACTGCTGCTGGCTTAGTATCTGCTGCCGCTGCAGGGCCAATACCGTCGTGTCGATGAGCACTGTCTCCTGGCCGTTCCTGATGCTGTCGCCCTCGGCTATGTCGAAACGCAGTATCTTACCTGAGGTTTCGGCCGACACCGTGACGGTCGTGGCCTCGAATATTCCGGTGGCGTCATAGTCCGGCGCCTGGTTGCATGCTGTCAGCGCCATCGCTGTGGCTGCAAGAATATATGTCTGTTTCATCGGTTCAGGGTATTTTTGAGTTTGTATATGTTCTGCAGAAGTTGTATCTCGTGGAAACTTGCCGCCAGTCTTGCCTGGTTTTCGTCGGTTATCTTGGTCAGTAGCGCCGTGGCGTCTATCACTCCGTTCCTCAACTGCGACTCGGCGGCCTGCCTGACCCTGGCCCGCAGTTCAACTATCCTCGGGTCGTCGGCCATCACCGCGCGTATGCCCGCTATGTCCTCGGTCTGGGCGCTTGTCTGCAGCCGGGTGTTGTAGAGGAACACCTCGCGGTCGTTCTCCACCGCCTCGTTTGCCAGCGCGATTTTCCGCCGCGAGTTCTTCCTCGTGTAGTACGAGTCGATGTTCCACGACACCTTCACTCCGGCTATCAGGTTGAACGACAGGTCGCGGTTCATCATGCTCTCGAAGTAGTTGATGCCGGGATAGCCGTACCACGCCTGGGCAAAGAATCCCACCTTGGGCATTACCGTGCTTTCGACGGCGGCGTTCTGCGCCTCGTTATGCCTTCCCCGCGCGCTGAACAGTTCGAGTTCGGGCCGCGCCGTCTCAAGGCTCTGCGGCATCGCCGCCTCGGGCTTCACGAGTTCCTGGCCCTCGAGGCTTTCGCCTACATAGACCGAAAGCACGTCCCTGTATGACCTGACGGCGCTACGGGCGCCTGCCGCCTGCTGCATCATCGCCAGCACCTGCGCCTCAATCATGTCCACGTCGCTCTGCATGGCCGTGCCTCCCGCTTTCATCGACTCCATGAGCGCGTGGTTGGCCTTAAGCAGCGTTATGGTGTTCTCGGTCTGGGCTATCCGGGCCTCGGTAAGCAGTATGCCGAAGTACAGGTTCATCACCTTTTCACGGATGGCGTACATCTGCACCGCAATCGCCGCCTGCTGCTCGGCCGACGTGGCACGCTCTATCTCGCGCCGGGCCTTCGATGCGCCGCCGTCCCAGATTGTCTGCGTGACATCGGCTCCCACCTTGTACTGGACATGGCCGACGCCCTTCGACTCCGTACCGAGTTTCGAGAGGACTTCATTCAGCGACCCGGGGAATTCAGGGACTGCGTTCTGTACCGTGGCCTGGCCGTAGACCCCGACGCGCGGAAGCCAGCCCCGGTTGATGTCCGACAGCGAGATGTCCGCCGTCTTCTCCACGATACCGTATTTTTTGATTAGCGGATAGTTCTCCCCGGCTTTGTCAAGGCAGTAGTCGAGCGTGACAGCCGCCCTGCCGGGCAGGATTGTCGAGACGCCAAGCGCCAGTATCAATGCAAGTTTTTTCATGGCTGTATTTTCCTCATGATTGTTTCCACGTTTTCTTTCTTCCTGGCCTCGACGAACGCCTCGCGGTCTTCCATGATGCCGCCGAGCAGGGCGTTCACCATCGGCATCGCCGTGAAGGGGAAGATGTTCAGCGACACGATGTCGAGCATCAGCATCCCGGCGTCGACCCGTCGGCACAGTCCCTTGGCGGCATATTCGTCAATCTGGCGCTGAAGCGAATCCACCACCAGCGGTGTCTGGTACTTCAGTTGCTCGATGACCAGAGGCATACGCTCGGGACGGCTCAGTACCTCGTTTATCATGAATCGCGGCAGGTCGGGATTCGCCGCGATGAAGTCCATGTGGTTCTCTATCGCCGTCCTTATCTTGTCGAAAAGCGACGTCGACGGGTCTCCGAGCGAACTCAGCATGATGTCGCGCAGGGTGCCGATTTTGCTCTCGATGATTTTGTCGAACAGTTTGTCCTTGGTCCTGAAGTAATAGTGCAGCATGGCGTGTGTCACCCCGGCGGCCTCCGCGATGGCGGCTGTCCTTGCCCCGGCGTAGCCCTTGAGCATGAACTCACGCACCGCCGCCTCGAGTATTTTCTCCTCTGTGCTCAGCCCTTCGCACTCGGCGACGGCCTTTGTCTCGTTTTCGTCTCTCATGTCTGTTTACCCTTTCATGTCTGTTGTTTTATCGCAATTCACTTTAGATTAAACGTTTATATTCTCAGAAACCATGTTAAACATCTTTGTCTAACAATTTTGTTAGTGCAAAGTTACAAATATTTTCCATCCCGCCAAAAAATCTTCATTCCACATTAAAAATATGCATCATGCATTATGAATTATGCATTCTAAATTCTAGATTTAATTATGCATTTTTATTTTCGTACCTTTGCGCTATTGAAACGCTCTCAAGTCACTGTTCCTATGAGAATGAAAAGATTTATCACCGCTTCTATGGCCGTTCTGGCCTTCGGTTACTGCGCCGCCCAGTTGCCGGCAAGCCACGATGTCATGGACCTCACCGAAAAGGTCGCCGATTACTTCATTTCCAACAACCCCGACGTCGGGGCCAAGAGTTACGTCGGAGGCAAGGAGCGCAACAGCAAGATATGGACCCGAGGCGTCTTCTACGAGGGCCTGCTCAACGCCTACCGCGAGAATCCCCGCGAGGACTGGCTGAAATACTCCACCGACTGGGGCGACTTCCACCGATGGATAAGCAGTTCCGACACCGAGGCCAAAAGACATAACGCCGACTACCAGTGCTGCGGCCAGGCTTACCTCCAGATGTACAACATGGACCGCACCCGTACCGAGCGCATCGACCACATCCGCATGCGCATCGACGCCATGAAGGCCACCGGACAGGTCAACTACTGGTACTGGGTCGACGCAATCCAGATGTCTATGCCCGTAATGGCGCTCCTCGGCGACATAAGCGGCGACGAGACCTACTGGGACTACATGTACCGCCTCTACCGGTACAGCCGCGACAGCCAGGGCGGCGACAGGCGAGGCGGCGGCAAGCCCCTGTTCAACACTTCCACCGGCCTGTGGTACCGCGACTACAAGTTCGACCCGCCCTACCGCGACCTCACCGAGAAAGACCGCGACTGCTACTGGAGCCGCGGCAACGGCTGGGCATACATGGCCCTTGCCCGCGTCATGCAGTTCACCCCCGCCGACGAGAGCCACCGCGACGTCTACCGCGCCGACTTCATCAGCATGAGCGAGGCGCTCCGCGCGTGTCAGAATCCCGCCGGATGGTGGAACGTCAGCCTTCATGCGCCCTCCAACTTCGGCGCCCGTGGCAGCCAGGGACCCGAGATGACCGGGACATCACTCTTCGTCGGCGGAATGGCATGGGGCGTCCGCGCCGGACTGCTCGACGCCGACGCCTATCTGCCCGCGATCACCCGTGGCTGGCAGGCCATGGCCGCCGCCGTCCATCCTGACACCGGCAAGGTGGGCTATCTCCAGGGCACAGGCTCCAAGCCCGAGGACGGAGGCGTCATCACCTACGACTCCAATCCCGACTTCGAGGACTTCGGTGTCGGCTGCTGGCTATGGGGAGCCGCCGAGGTCCACGCCCTCTGCCGCGCCCTCGAGTCCGGCGACGACGCCGTCCGCCTCCTCCCCGCCGACCCCGCCTTCAACAACCCCAACAATCCCGCCGACAACCGCTACTACGACCTCTTCGGCCGCGAGGCGAAGAATCCCCTCCCCGGCACCCTCTACATCCACCGCCACCGCCTCATCCGCTACTGATTCCCAATCCCCGGCCTCTATCTAAACCGCGAGACAATTTCCGAGCCAAGATCGGGCAATTAGTTGAGTTTGGCTTTGTACTGCGGTTTAGATTGTGTCAGCATGATTTCGTCGTAAATGTTGGCAGTCTGGATCATATCTTCAATTCTGTGAGGTGCCGGAAGCCACACATATTTGTAGAAATAGATTATTTTGTTGTCTTTGGCGACACAATGCCATGGTCTAAAGATACTGAATTCTGTTAAATCATAGAAATTATGACTACTCTCTAAAAAATAAGAGGGCGAATCGCCTGAGATTTTGAGACCGTTTAACTCAAAATCCGGGTCGTAAGTCATCACGCAACTGACATAGACAACGTCACGTTCCGGCAAGTAATCCAGAAGGAGTAAATATTCTATGCCGTTTAATGTCGCTACTATGTAAGGCTTGCTTATCGCTTTGCCGCGATTTACGTCCACGAAAGCATGGATGCGCCTTTCGCTGATGTTCTGAATTTCCTCTACGTCAGCGATATATTTGGGCATATTTCTGGCCAGCATGTTAAGATTTATGGTATCGTTCTGACTGTCAGCATAGTCGTGTTCCTTTATAGGAATATCCGATGACTCATCGCTGCCGCTGACAGGGAAGAACATAATGGCATACCCTCCAACAGGCGAAAGGTCAAATTGCTCTTGCAAAATTCTTTTTACAGCGAGTCCCGCACTGTCCAGTGCAATCTTCGCTTCGTATTTTTCTTTTCTCAATTTATCCTGAGACAGATACTTTTCGTAAACCGGCATGGTAAGAATATGATTCCGGTTTGCCATCATTACATTGTCAATCATGAGGCGGGGGGAATCTTTTGAATAATTTGGAGGTGCAAGATATATCTTTCTCACCGTGTCGTTCCGGACAACGATTCTCCATGAATTTGGAACAGGAGCGATCTGATAGTAATCTGTGCCTTTTACAGGCGTTGCAGGCGACAGTGTGCTGTCAATGTTGCAGTATTGCCCGACACGGTATCCGAGATATTCAAATTTCGGGTCGAATGTCGAGATATATTCATAATCGCAATATATCTCCGGCTCATCTGTATCTGTCTCTTCTGAACCTGTCTCGTCTTCAAACACCCATCTGTCTATACAGTATTCAATGTTGCCAAATATCGCCCTGATAAAGTTTTGCTTATTACCGGATTTGTCCATGTAATCAAAAACCTTGACTTTCTTTATTTCGGGTACCTGCGACCAGTCGTTGCATTTTCTCTCGAAGATTGAATCAAGATTCAGAATATCTTCACTTTTCAGCAGGTCGCCATCGAATGGTGGCAACGACAGCATCTGAGCGTTACAATAAGATTGAAAAGCCCACAGCCCCGCAATTATAACAGCCAGAAAGCGGCCGGATTCATTATTTCTATTTTCCATGGTCATATTTGCCCGTCACTATAAAGTTTTCAATAGTATCAATACTGCTTGACCGGCTTGTAGTATTTAGAAATTGTAGTTGATCCGGCAAGGCCCATAACTTTCTTGCTTTTGACTTTAAAGGGAACTCTATAGAACACAGGAAGATGAGGTCCAATTTTTTTGCTTTTCGAATCGTCTTTGTACAATAAGTCTGAATTATAGTCCATCGGCCTAAGTAATTGTTTTCGATCATTCTCAATCAGTGACTTGAAGTCGTAGTCTTCTTTTGTCCATACATATCCTATGGAATCTTTCAGACGATACAATTTGTTTAGCAAATCAATTTCAGCCCTGTAAGGATTCAATCTGACAACAGCATCTTTGGATGTACGCTTAAACCAGACAACAGGAATACTCATCAAGTCTGTCAGGTCGGTAGTGTCGCCTATCATTGTCTTGCGTTTCATGTATTTATCATCCGGCTCACGATATTCCATATCCGGCAGACATATTATCGTATCGCCACGGTTGACATATGTACCGGTCAGAACCTTACGGTCAAATGGCTCCGAAACCCCGATAAAAGAAGTTGACGTCTGATATACATAAGTCTGGTAGTGCGGAAAAAGAATCAGGGAATTGAAAAATGGGAAAACAGGATTCTCCTTTACAGTTCCGGCATCTCGACCTGTCATTTTTAGTTCAATGGGTATGCAACTTGCCTGAACATATATTTCCATATCATTGTCTGCCTCAACCATTTGGCTCCGGAACGCACACGATGTCATCAATCCGCCGGTACTAATAAGCACGATGACAACGGCTATAAAACACGCAGTTACTCTTACTTTCATAATCTAATGAATTTATCAACGCAGATGTCTTCAGATATTAGAAGGCTGGTAAATTGCCCTAAAGGTAGGCAATTTATTGGCCGAAAGCAAGCAACCGAGCAAAAAATTGCCCGGTCGTGTGATTGTTGTCTAAAAAATCTTGGAGAGTGTCAACGACAGGCGCTGAAGTCGTAGTTGTTGAGGCGCCGCGTGCATACGTTCCTTGTCGTCGTAGAGTCACGCTAATTCAGCACATTAGCGCAACACTGATGCAAAATAGTGCAGTTGGCGCCCGCGCATTATGCAAAATAGTGCAGTCCATCCATGCCGTTTTGTGTAAAATAGTGCAGTCGCATAGAAATTTTTCTTATCTTTGCACCTGATAAGACTATGGATAAAAGAATACTTGAAACAATACTTGCTGACCAGGCTGAAGAGTTGGCATTAAAAAAGAACTTGCGTTTCTGTAAGCGTAAGGAAGAGGATCTTGTTGACCTGAAAAGCACTCAGGCGCAGGTCGTAATCGGCGTAAGACGCAGTGGAAAGTCTACATTGTGTTATAATGCACTGATCCGACAAGGTGTGAAATTCGCATACGTCAATTTTGACGATGAACGTCTGATACATCTGACCGGAAATGATCTTAACGACGTATTGGAAGTCCTTTATAAAATTAACGGCGATTTCAATTATCTCTTCATTGATGAGATACAAAATATCCCTGAGTGGTTTTTGTTTGTAAACCGTCTACTGCGTAAGCAGATGCATGTCATAATAACCGGTTCTAATGCAAAACTGCTCAGTGGAGAACTTTCCACACATTTGACCGGACGCCACCATTCCATACCGCTTTATCCCTTTTCCTTTGCCGAGTATTGCGAGGCAAGGGAAATTGATACAAAATCAAGAACTACAAAGGCAATAGCAATACGTCGGGCCGCTTTCGATGACTATATGCGACAGGGCGGATTTCCTGAGTTGCAGTTTATTGACAATGAACGCGATTACGTAGAGGGATTGGTTAACAATATTCTTAAGCGCGACATCGAACAGAGATTTAAGATTGCTCACACTTCTGCTTTCGAAGAAATGTCCCATCATCTTCTGAACATTGCACCAGTTGTCGTGGTTGACAGAGTTTTGCAAGAGGCATTTGGATTTGGTTCTCAACACACCGCCAAGAATTACATAAGTTATCTAAAACAGGCTTACCTGTTGGTGGGCTTGCATAAGTATTCTCCCAAAAGTCGCCAAAGAATAACCGGCGAGAAGGTATACCCAATCGATGTCGCGTTGATGAACAGGCGGTCTGATGCTTTTGTCGGCGAAAACTTCGGATGGCGTCTGGAAACAATTGTGTACATGGAATTATTGCGCCGGTACAAGCAACGCGGATTGGATATATATTATTTTTGTGACCGTTCGGGTGAGTGCGACTTTGTGGTTTGTGAAAACCGGAAAGCCATCCTTGCCGTACAGGTATCATACGACATCTCGTCTGACAAAACCAGAAAGCGGGAGATTGCGGGCTTATTGTTGGCGGCAAAAAAGACTTCTTGCGGCAATCTTCTGATACTGACCGACCATAACGATGAGGATATCGTCGTCGACGGATATAATATCGCCATACGTCCCGTCTTTGACTACGTCTTGACTCTACCCTCAGATACAGAAATTTAACCCCGGCCACTTCCCGAAACAGATTTCACCCAGTCCGTTTTCAATTCCACCTCGACACGTTTTCAGACTACAATTTTCGCATCCGCCGACATATCGGATGGCCGTTGGGTAATCCGCCCTGCATCACATTAAGTTCTCTGGCGAGTGCCGCCATCTTCCTATTGACACCGCACCGCCATCAACTATCCCTACGCAGTCTCACCGACTGACGCACCTAGACATATTTTGTCGACCACTCGTCCACGTTGCGTACGGTCTACTCACCGGGCGGCAGGGGGCCTATCGGGTGGACGGTTTTCCCTTTGAGGTTGAGGGCCCTGAAACAGTACTTGGAATTCATCAGTATGGTGGTTCTTACAGGTGTTGTAAAACAATTTGGAAAGAGGTCCTTTCGAAAAAATTTGGCCGAAAGCAAGCAACCGAGCAATTATTTTTATTGCTTTGTAATTCTGACGGTAGTTCCTGTCCTCAATCTTCATTCTTTTTCTCGGGTTTGGGGAGAAGCCGCAGTATGCCCTTGAGTTCTTGATACTTTTTGTCAGAATACTCCCCCAATATGCTGTTCCTTGAATAATATGTGTCGGGCATTTCCTTTAATGCCTTTATTACGTCTTTTTGAAAAAAAGGTTTTGCAGCGTCCGGCGCATAAAAATTAACCGTGTCTTTTGATGCGATATCTGAATATTGATCACCGATTCTATAGTCCAGCCAGAATGTGAATATGTCACGGCAGTCGTATTTGATGTTTTTGTAGAAGTCGCATAACTTGCGCGCATCGCTTCGCAACAAATATTCGGGTGGAGGATAAGATCCGTCAGGATTGGTGCTAATTGGCACATCGGCAATGTGGGACATGAATCCCAAAATATATAACGTCAAAGGGTCCTTGACATGAATAATATCTTTTCGTGGCACACTATCGGGTACTAAATATTTTACAATACCGTGCTTCGTGCCGTCGTAAATCCCGAAAACGGTAGTGTCCGAAGGATTCTCCTTCCTATCGGCAAATTTGTCAAGAGTCGTTACGATCGATTCTATGCTGTCGCACAATGCTTTCGGCGAAAGTATTTCATACGGGTCCACTACCGGCCAGTCAATGGTATAGCCGTAGTTTTCCTCGACCGCTGTTGTCACGAATAACAGTGAAATAAGCAGATAAAGCGTTTTCCTCATAATCTCAATAATGAAAATAAGTCCTTAAATACGTTTTAGGCATGAATAGTCCAACCAGTGTGTCTCGTAAACTTATTATAAATGTTTGCGTCATAATTTATTTGTTGAAATTTACACATGTATTCCCTCTGATTTTACTATTCAGATTTTTGAGACTGCTTATCAACTCTTCAAATGATACAGACTCGCCATAAATCATGTGCAATCGCATATTCTCATAGTCGGATTCCCATTGTTCGATAATCGCATCAGGCGGAATTATATTGAGCGTGTCAGGATAAAGTGTGTCATAATCGAAACCACGCAAACCTATGAATGTGCGGCGATGTTCTACAACCTGACGGTAGAGTTCCGCATCATTGATAGCACGGTCGGCTATCGGAGTCTTCAGAATCTGCCCGATATCATACATGTGGCGTGACATACGCGCCACTCTGATTAAATCCTTTGGTTTGGCGAATTCCTCATGAAGCAGGAATACCTTTTCAAGAAAGGTGCGTTCGGGAAGCACTGCACGAACCATGAACTTCCGTTCGGCAAAAGGCGCTTTCGGATATATCTGGTCTATCATTGAATCAAGAGCAATCTCACTTACCGGCTCGCTCATTGACCTTCCACTGACTTCCACTTTTACTTTCGGGAGGATATATTGATTGCCCTCCAAGCCATCAATGGAGACGGATAACACAGAATCATAGTTGATGTTTATGACTTCCGGGTCAGTCGTGGTGATGGGAGTGATTTCCACATTCACCTTGAACTTTTCTTTTGATATGCCGTTTTGGTATAACCGCTCTGTAATATCATGCTGCATGGTTTCACGGACAAAGGAACAGGCGGCGCGACGCAACTTGTCGCTGATTTGAGTTTTGGATAATGTACCGCTGAAACCCAGATATTCCCGGTCAATGGCAATGTCTATATCTTCCGAAAAGCGGTCAATCAAATGCCAGCACTTACTTAGCGATGTACCACCTTTGAAAGACAGATGATCGGCATACGGCAGACTGAACATTGCGCGTAGGACAGCCGTCACCCACCAGTCCTTTTCTATGACCTCTCGTTGTCTTATATTCAACTCTGTGGAAACACGGTCAAGTATATCCACACGGTCTGATGCTGATAGATCAATGAATTTCATCGCTGCAATATCGTTTTTATCCACGTCGGAGCAAGCACTATATCATGATTGAAATCCTGCTCCGAAACATCTTCTGTTATCAATTTTTTTATTATATCCTTCTGCTCTTTCGTTATGTTTTTCTCTCCAATCTCACGCATAGCGAGAACCGCCAGTTGCATCAGTTGGGATTGATAAGCGAATTTCCCCAAGTCGTTACTATGCCGGAATGTGATACTCTTACCCTCTCCAAACTTCATCTGCCGGGCAGAACCGTCTGTTATGTAAATGATATTAGCCGGAACCTGTGTGGACAGTCCTAATTTGTTAAGCGCATAAACGCCGGTGGGAATGACACGCGCATTGTCCCGCCGCGCTATTTTCAAGGCAATGGCATCTAAGGACGGTTCTCGTAGCGAACCATCCCACTTGTCATATGCAGGTATATAATAAATGCCTTTTGCAAAGCGACACAATGCCCCATTGCGGCACAAACGGCTTAATCCCGACCGTACTGCATCGGGAGTACCACACGTTGTGAAGTCGTCAGGGATAAATATTGTACCCTCCTTTGCGTGTTCCACAATATCGTACATCGCCTTGTAAGAACTGTTTGCTCCCATAATTTAATTGCATTTTTGCCACAAAATTAATGTTTTTTTGTGGCATATCATAATTTCACATGGAATTATTCACAAACAAAAGATCAATCACTAATATATACACCATACCAAACACCTCCCACAACCCTGACCTAAAACAACCTCATCCCTCTGTCTCCCAACCTAATCCCTCCTCCAACGAACAAAAAAATCGAGACTACCCGACGTGGTAGCCTCGACTTAGCCTTCCATTAATCATAGTCACATTAGACTGATTATAAGACTGTTTTATATCTTTTCCCTTACGGGAGGGCATTACCAATCAAAATGACTGTTTTCCTCTTCAGTAAATTCATCATACTCAATATCGTCCAGAAAGTAGCCCGTGTTGTGGTATAAACTTGAAATCTTATCTTCATTAAAGCAATCAGACATTGCGTCATCCACGGGAACATAACCCTGTCTTTCATCCTTTTCGTAACAGAGTTGATAATTGTATGTGAGTAATCGCACTATTTCTTCTCCGGGGATATAGACCTTCAACTCTATGATCAATCTATTAAATTCCGGCAGTCCGGTTCTGTATTTAATTACAATCTGATTTTTTGACAGGAGATCCTTTAAAATCTCTTCCTGATCAGGAGAATAGTATTTGAAAGGATACCGGTTGATATATTCCTCCTGCTTTTCTATTTCTTTTTTATTCTCCTCTTTATGACCATCCGGTGAAATTATAATACGATAGTGTACATTTGCATCTAACACATTGACCGTGCGTGAATCTTTTCTGCAATCACGTAACCACGCGACTGCTGCACGCAGACTTAATCCGCGCTTTTCTGACACTATATCATAATCACCATAAACATAACTGTAAGTAACACTATTTTTAATTATTGAATCCTGAAACTGTATGATTGACTTGGCAATATCTCTATTTACCGTCTTGCAATGACTGTCGACATTAGCACACAGACAACACAAAACAGCAATTAAGTGCAAGATTTTCCGCATGTTATATTTTCTTATCATTAATTTTTAGGGTCAGTCGGGGAGTGGGGGCGGTAGGGGGG
>ERZ1106943.632-NODE-632-length-44277-cov-9.028832_pt1 | contig 44277 bp, 35 predicted proteins | sample MGYA00403671_ERZ1106943 | MGnify/ENA primary metagenome ERZ1106943 (study PRJEB35170, sample SAMEA104062427) | human gut metagenome | biome: human gut; feature: human-associated habitat; material: faeces | place: Denmark | collected 2012-06-14 ...
TTTTCAAGCTGCCGATTCGTCTTTTTTAGGCCATTCCTTATCCCGAACTCACGTTGATATATTTATCTTATTCTCTATTTGGTAACTCAAATGTTCTTTAGGGTTTATATATTGCACTGTTTCATTTTCAATTTCCCTATTTATGACTTTTATCCAATAATTTTCAATTTCTTGCCAATTACCATATACATCTTGACGCCCTTGATTTTTAATTGTGTCAAGACCATCTTCTTTTATATAACATCCAAATATTTGCTTATCTCCTTGTGGTTTTCCGGATTCGAATATGAAAATTGAAGTATTTACACCATCAAATGTTCGTTCCGGAAGTTTTATTATTTGTAATAATCTATGCCTTGATAGTATATTTCTTACTCGTCTTACTTGGTTTTTCTTTTCCAATTTTTTATCAGGCAAAATAAATGCGCATAAATGATGTAACGTTTTATCTCTATCTGCTACGGCATTCAAGACATTAAGCACAATGTCTAAACAACCATATTTACTTTCAAAGGGTGGATTCATCAATACTTTTGTAATATTTTTACTTTTAATCCACTCGTATGCTTCTCCATATCTCGAATCTAAATGTTCAATATTTGTTTTTCCATCTTTATGAATTAACATATTCGCACATGCAAGAGCATAAATTTCCATATCTTTCTCAATTCCATATAGTTGTAACTTTTTAATCTCTTTGGCTTTTTTAACACGTTCACCTCCTGCTTCTTTTATCATATTGCACATCGACTTTACAAGAAATGTGCCAGAGCCACAAGCAGCATCTAAAATGATATCATTTTTACAAACATCAATTATCCTGTACATTAAAGATGCAATATGATCAGGTGTAAATACTTGTCCAGATTCTGATTTTCCTTTATAACGATTAAACTCATTAAAGAAAATAGCCATAACATCTTCTCCATTCCAATATGAAGATTCAAAATCATTTGCTATTTCATCTACTTTTTCAACAAACGTTAATATGGCCTTAGGGTTATTTGGAGTTTCTGCATTTATAGCATCGAATCTTTCAATAAGATACTTAAGTTTATTACTAACCTTAATGTCATCGCTTAATATATGTTTTAATTTGTCTTTTATGGTAAATCTTAAAACATCATATGTCATATCCTTAGTTATTACGGCTCCATATCTTTTTGCAACTAATGCAGACGCCGTAAAAATCATTCTGTGATATAGATTCTTTAATGTAAGTCCGAAATGAAGTGCATCATTTATGCATTTTGTGGCTTGATAAATCTTTTGTTTATTAATCGTATTCTTATCAAAAAGACTTAGATAATATTCTTTATTTTGTAGTCTATATTCTCCTAAAATTTGTACACAATTTTTATATACGATTATATCATAGCCATTAAAAAGGATACCTATAACTTTCTTGTATTTTGATGTTACAATACGACAATTTTTTAATAATTCTTCTTTTTCTTTTGCTCCAAAATTTACATTACTGTTCTTACATTCAAGTATAATGGCAGGAGAGTTTTTGTCATTAGGCAGATACCACCCATCAGGTTTATCTTTTATACCGGGAAATCCTAATTGATTAAATGTTGTTACTTGGCCTGTTCCCGACTTTATTCCACGCTCTTTTATGTGTAAGCCCAATGTTTCGCTGGAATTTCTTCTTACTTCATCTTCGGTGAGATAGCATTTACCCCCCCCCAATTGTAAATTATTGATAATCATAATATTATATTATGGCGCTAAGAATTTTATAAGTAATGCAAACAATTCGTTATTATTTCTTTAGATTAAAAGAATAAAAAAAACTCATTAAAGTAATTCTCATTTACATAACCTAAACATTATGGATGACACCATACATGCGCTTCAATAATACTCAGAAAAATATTATGTGCTAGGGGTATTTCCATCTACGAGCAAGAAAACTAATGTATGGTTTATCATCAACCGCACAAATTTACAAAAAAACAAAACAGTACATATTGAAATCTCCAAACTATTTTTTTATAATTAAAGCATTTTAGGAAGGCAATATGCACACGACCGCCTAGGTGAATCGGTTTGGCATGTTTACTGCTGGTGGTTTTGGCTACGGATGGGGTGCGGGGGATTAATGATTAGCCGGACTTTAATAAGACCGGCTACTATTGGCGTTGACTCAAACGGAAGTTGAAACTGGTGGACGTTCAACTCGTGAGGCACACGCACGGGTTCAAATTCGAGGCTCCGGACGGAAAACAACGAATAGCTGATGTGCTCAATAGCGATGGAGTGGTTCTTCTCGCCAAGCATGCTCCCAATAACATTTAAGGCATTGATTACTCCCATTATTCCTATTCCTCCCATGAATTTTCGGGATGCTCGCTATTCTCGGGAGTTTCGTGATCTCGGGATGCTCGGGAGTCTCGCGATGGTCGGGATTATCGGGACACAAGACGAGGGTGATGGTCCAAGTATTGCTAAAAAGGACAAGGCCTGTCGGTGGGGACAGGCCTTGGGTAGATTATTTTATGTTGGGGACGGGGATTAGACGGGAGAAAGTCTAATGGAGAAAGGGATTAGGTGCGGTGGGTATTAGGCAGGGATGGGATTGGCGGGTATTAGGCGGGGTAGGCCTCGAGTGGAGGGAGATTAGGCGGGGGTGCGGCCGGGGTAGGCTTCGAGGGCGTGGCGGAGGACTTCCATGGCTTTGCCGAGTTCCTCGCGCTTGAGTACGTAGGCCATGCGGACCTGGTTCTTGCCGAGTTCGGGATTGGAATAGAAGCCTGAGCCGGGAGCCATGAATATAGTCTGCCCTTCGTACTCGAACTCCTCGAGACACCACCGGCAGAATTTGTCGGCGTCATCGACCGGAAGTTTCACCAGGGTGTAGAACGCTCCCATGGGTATGGGCGAATAGCAGCCGGGGATTTTGTTGATCTGGTCGATAAGATACTTGCGGCGCTCGACATACTCATTATATGTGGCAAGCATATATTCGGGAGGGGTGTCTATCGAGGCCTCGGCGACAATCTGTCCCAGCAGTGGAGGGCTAAGACGTGCCTGACAGAATTTCATCACGCTCTCCTTCAGTTCCCGGTGCTTCGTAATCAGGGCGCCGATACGGATACCGCACTCGTTGTAACGCTTCGATACGGAGTCAATCAATACAACCTTGTCCTCGATGCCGGGAAGGTGGAAAGCCGAGATATAGGGCGCGCCGGTGTAGCAGAACTCACGGTAGACCTCGTCGGAGAACAGGAAGAGGTCGTGCTTGAGGACAAGGTCGCGAATCTGCAGCATCTCCTTCATTGTGTAAAGGTATCCCGTGGGGTTGTTGGGATTGCAGATTAGTATGCCCTTGGTGCGGGGCGTGATGAGTTTCTCGAATTCCTCGACGGGCGGCAATTCGAATCCGTCATCGATTGACGAAGGTATGGTGATAATCTTGACACCGGCACTGACCGCGAAAGCCATATAGTTGGCGTAGGCAGGCTCGGGGACGATAATCTCGTCGCCCGGGTCGAGACTTGCCATGAAGGCGAACAGCACAGCCTCCGAGCCTCCGGCGGTCACTATGATATCGTCGACATCGACCTCGATATTGAAGCGGTGATAGTATTCCTTTAGTTTCTTGCGAAGCGACAGCAGGCCCTCCGACGGGCTGTATTCCAGGACCTTGCGGTCGATATTGTGCAGAGCCTCGATAGCCGCCGGAGGGGTCGGAACATCAGGCTGACCGATATTCAGGCGATAGACCTTGAGACCGCGCTGGATAGCCTTGTTAGCGAGAGGGAACAGCCGTCGGATGGGAGAGGCAGGCATCTCCTGCCCGCGCTTTGATACTGTTGGCATATTTCTTGAATAAATAAAATGGTTATATACTTAAACAAGGGATTAAAAAGAAAGCAAGCCACAGGTGAGAAAAGAAAATCCTATGAAAGGAACAAGTGAAATCATATGTGGAACAATTGCAATCTTAATTTAAAACAATCCTTTCCGAATTTTGACGGGACAAAGGTACAAAATAATTACGCACCATAGCGTATATCACATATAAAGATACAGTAATGAGAGCAATAAAAAGTTGTAAGCACTTAAATTCACGCTTAAGTTCCGTCAGATTACACCCCATTAGCCGTCAATTTTTACCCCTTCTTGCTGTGAGGCCATATTAATTTTGCACCGACGAAATCTTTTATTATTTACCTAAATACCAAATTCATGAGAACAATCAAGCAATGGATGCTGCTCATCGCGCTTGCGCTGTGCCTGCCAATGTCATCATGGGCACAGGTGCTGTACACCTGCGGCGACAGCACGATGGCGAACTACGCCACCGACGGTTCCACGCCGACCCGCGGCTGGGGACAGTACTTCGGCGCGTTCTTCAAGCCGGGACTCACCGTAAAGAATTACGGCAAGGGCGGCATGGACGTGCAGGGCTTCGTCTCTAACCAGGCCTACTGGCCTACCATCAAGAAAAACCTCAAGCCCGGCGACTACGTCCTGCTCCAGTTCGCCCACAACGACGAGAAGAACGGCGGCATGGACGGAAACCAACTCTACGAGTATTACCTCGCCAAAGGCGACACCGAGGCCGCAGCCGCAGTCGACAAACGCGGCTCGATTCCCCACGACACCTATGTAAAGACGCTCCGCATGCTCGTGAGCGAAATCCGTGCCGCAGGCGCGACCCCCCTGTTCGCATCGTCAATCTGCCGCATGTACTTCGCAGGCAATGACATACGCCGCAACGGACGCCACGACCTAGGCGACAACTTCGACGTGCTGACCGCCGACGGTCCTAAAAAAGGCAACTCGGTTCCCGCCGATGACCACTCGATGGACTACACATACCAGATGCAGCAACTCGCAAAGGAACTTGACGTACCCTTCATCGACATGATGCAGTCCACACGCGAACTCTATCTGCTCTACGGCGATGAGCGCTGCCACTCGATACTCGGAGACGGCGCAGGCTCGACCCACCTGAGCGTCGCAGGCGCAGCCCTGATTGCCCGCCAGGCTGCCGAACTCATGCAGAAACAGGGTATCCTCGCCGACTATATCAGCCTCAGCGACGCCGAACTTTCGGCAAGCCCCTCCGAAGGCAATCTCGGCGAAGCCTATGTCGGCAACGTCCTCACAAAGGAATTCACCCTCACCGGTTTCGGACTCAGCCCCGAGGCCGGAGCCGTGACCATCACATCGAACTCTGACGCCTTTGTCCTTTCGACCGACAAATCCCGCTGGGAAAGCAGCGTGAGCCTCCCCTACACCGGCGGAACGCTCGTAGGCACATTCTACGTCAAGGCATCGCTTAAGAACCCCGGCGAACTTTCGTCTACCCTCACCGCCTCATCATCGAACTCATCGCTCGAGATTCCCGTCTCGGCGACCGCCGTCGCCATTCCCGGCAGCGGAGCCGTCAGCGTCAACTGGCCTCTCGCTACTAACAACGAATATACCCTTGACGGCGAGACAACAGTGCTCCCCATGGAACTGAAAGGACTCAAGGTAGCAGGTTACGACAACGGCATCCTGCTTCAGCCACAGAACGGCGCTTGGCCCGACGGCGACATCGACGAATCGCCCGACCGGTATGTCGAGTTCGGCATCACAGCCCCGGCAGACAAGGCTCTGCAGGTAAACCGCCTTGCCATGATGATCGGCGCCACCGGCACCGACCTCATGCAGTGCCACGTCACATACTCCACCGAGGAAGGCTATGGCAATCCCACAACCTTCTACTCGCCCAACACAATGAAGGACGGCGAGATGGTCCAGGCCCTCACCGAGGCGCTGACAAACCTCAAGGCCGGCCAGACACTGCGCATGCGCGTCTACCCCTGGACCAAATCCAAGGCCGAGAACGCAAGCCTGCGCCTGCAGAACGTAAGCATCGGCGGCTATGCCGAAAGCACTTCGACTCCGGCAACCCTTACTTGGCCCCTTGACAAAGGCAAGGACAATCCCTCTTCAGCCGACACGCAGAGCGACGCCTTCACATTCACGACCTACAGCGTAGGCTCCGACCTGGTCGTAACCGGAACCGGCAAACCCTCCGACCGCACAGGCACAATGTATCAACCGCTTGTGAACAACCAGAACGGCTACACCGACGCCGCCTCCCTAATATTCCAGGTACGCCCCAAGAAAGGCCTAACCTTTCAACTTAAGAAAGTCTCGTTCTACGGAACAAAGAACGGCACCAGCGGCGGCCTTCTCAACGCCGTCGTAGATGTTGACGGTGATGTCCGTGAACTCGGCAAGGACCTCGCTCTAATTCGCAACAACGACAACGCAAACGGCAATCAGGCCTACTTTGAGTTTCCAGTCGACGGTGTCGTAGTCTACGACAACACCCTAACCTTCAAGATAGGCATCTCAAAACTCGGCAATACCAAAACCGTCACAATCCATGACGTAGTACTCGAGGGCGAGATCTCCGGCAAGGAAATCGCCGTTCCCGTGTTCACAATCACCGCCGTACCCTCCGACCCCGAGGCCGGTGCGGTCACCATTGTTCCCAACACCTCCAAGATCAGCGAGGGAACACCTGTCAGCGTCTCCGCATCCGAGAACTTCGGCTACCATTTCATCGAATGGACAGCCGGCGGCAAAACCGTCTCGACAGACAATCCCTACGAATTCAGCGCATCGGCCGACCTCGCCCTCGTGGCAAAATACAAAAAGGTCAACACCTACCCCATGGAACTGAGCGTTCTCGGCGGTGCCAATGACTATAAGGTCTCGGTAAGCCCCGAAGGACACCTAATCGACGGCGTGCGCTACTACGAGGAAGGCACAGACGTGGTGCTTACCGCATCGAACAACCGCATCCTCACCTTCACAAACTGGGAAGACAACACCACCGACTGCAAGCGTCAGGTGAAAATGGACGGTCCGAAGGACATCGTTGCCAACTATTCAGCCGAAGACTATATCGTAGGCTGGGACCTGTACTATGACAATCCCGCCGGTGACCGCGCCGCCGACTACAAGGCCGAAAGCGACAACACCGGGCTGCTCTCGCTGATGAACGAAAGCGGCAAGACCACGACATGGCTGGCACACGGAATCACCAGAGGTCTTGAGAACGGACGTCCCGCAGCCCGCGTGTGGAAAGACCGCTCAGACAAGAACTACTTCCAGATTCAGTTCTCCGCCCGCGAATACAGCAACCTTAAGGTGAGCTCCGCACTCTCCTACAGTTACAATACATACAGCCGCTTCTTCATACAGTACAGCACCGACGGCAAGGAATTCACCACATTCGGCGAAATCACACCGTCAAACCGCTCATGGAACGACGTAGAACTCGCCCTTCCCGCCGAGGCCGACAATGCCGAGCGTGTCTACATCCGCTGGTATCCCGACTGGGAATCGGAACTTGCAGGTAACGAAACCAATCTTGACGGCCTCTGCATCGCTGACATATATGTCCTCGCCGACCGCGCAAGTACGAGCGATGATACAGCCCCCGTGCTGACAGCGGCAATTCCCGCCAACGGTTCCGAAGGAGCCTCGGTGAACGGCTCGATTGTCCTCTCCTTCGATGAGAAAATCATCGCAGGCAAAGGCACCGCCAGACTCGACGGCAAGGCACTCGACTATTCCATCGCCGGCAAGAGCGTGGTCTTCCGCTACAACGGCCTGAAATACAACACCGCCTATACCTTCACAATGCCCGAAGGCGTAGTCACAGACCGCAACGGCAATGCCGCCCCCGCCGTCACGCTGAACTTCACGACCATGGAGCGCACGCAGCCCGAGGCACGTCTGTTCGACGCAATCGTGGCACAGGACGGCAGCGGTGACTACACTACCGTTCAGGCCGCAATCGATGCCGCTCCCTCCAACCGCATCAAACCCTGGCTCATCTTTGTCAAGAACGGCAATTACAAAGAGCATGTAGACGTTCCGGCGACAAAGCCATTCCTGCACTTCATCGGCCAGGACCGCGACAAGACCGTCATACTTGACGACCTCCTCTGCGGCGGCGACAACGCCCTGCACGTAAGCGTGGGCGCGACTGTAGTAGTGAACTCCAACGACTGCTTCTTCGAGAACATCACCCTCGAGAACTCGTGGGGCCATGAGAAACAGCAGGGGCCTCAGGCGCTCGCCCTCAACACAATAGGCGACCGCACCATCTTCAACAACGTAGCCATGCTGTCGTATCAGGACACATGGATCACACCCAGCAACCAGTCCTACCGCGCATACGTCCACAACTCACTCATCGAGGGTGCCGTCGACTTCATCTACAACGGCGGTGACGTATATATCGACAACACTACCCTGCTCATCAACCGCGAATCCGGCGGCTACATCGTAGCGCCCTATCACACCGAAGCCACCAAGTGGGGCTATGTCTTCCGCGACTGCGAGATTACAGCCCCCGGCGATCCTTCCAAGACAACCGTCTGGCTGGGCCGTCCCTGGCACGGCTCGCCCAAGACCGTCTTCCTGAATACCCGCGCACTCGTCAACATTCCAGCATCAGGCTGGTACGAGACCATGGGCGGACTCCCCGTGCTCTGGGCAGACTGGAACACAGTGGACGCAAATGGCAATCCCATCGACCTGTCACAACGCCGCGATACATATTATATCGAGGACCGCGAGACACACGAGCGCACGTATGGCACAGCAAAGAACTTCCTGACCGATGAGGAAGCGTCAGAATACACAATCTCCAATGTCCTTACAGGCAGCGACAACTGGCAGCCTGCAATCAAGGTCGAGGCCTGTGACAAGCCCATCGCAACGTATGAAAGCGGAATGCTCACATGGGATGCTGTCCCGTATGCAATATGCTATCTGGTGACCGACGGAGACAAATTTGTCGGTTTCACTACCGAGACATCCATGGCTGTCACCGGCGAAAATCTGACAGTCCAGGCCGTCAACGAATTCGGCGGCCTGTCCGAGAAAGCCCATCCAGGGACATCAGGTGCAGAAAGTATCGTTTCCGACAAGAGCGACATGGTAATCACCGCAGTGTATGACCTGAGCGGACGCCGTCTGACCACACCCGTTCCCGGAATCAACATCATCCACTACACCGATGCCAGCGGCATGCCTCATGTCGTAAAGCAGATTGTAAAATAAAGGTTTATATTGTTTATCCAATGCAGCAATGGGGTGCGGTTTCGACCGCACCCTATTGTTTTATCTCGATGTACCACAAACACCTGCATGGAAGATGGTTATGGTTAACTCTACTATCCTTCATATCGAGAGGTATGAAAAGTGTTTACGAAGGGGGATGGAGAGACTCCCTGCCCTGCCATAGCACGGGCGTATCATAAGGATGTATCATATAAAGGTTTATTAAAAGATTATTTGATAAGGTTTAAGTTGAAAATCAGGGCCCTGAATGGTGTGAATGCGTTCGGCTGTCGGTTGGGTATGGGTGACCGGATGGACCAGGGTGGGTGATTGGTTTTCCGAGACCGGGAGTTCCGGGCGGCGCTAAGAATCGCGCCTGTACAAGGGAATTGAAAAGTTAGACAATATGGCTTATGAACACGGCGGTATAATCATAGAATATAACCGCAAAACGGGGTCTTTGTTACCTGGGAACATAGTTGATTAAGAATTATAAAGATTAATACTAAAGGTTTGTACACACAAGGTTTGATTTCACCAATCACCACAGAAACCAATCAGACCTAAACGCTGAGACAAAGGTACGACATCAAAACGGAAGAAACAACACTTAAAGATAATTTTAACCTACATTAACTATAAGTATAAATAGATTGGCATTATTAGCATATGTTATATGTTTGTAAAATAATTGCGATTCATAATACTGAGTATTCAGGATGAATAAGTGCAAACATATTTCTCAGACGAGGAGTAACAGCAGCATTATTAAACCATGAATACAAAATAACTAAAGGAGTAAGTATTGAGGCATTCACACATATATTAAAAAGATTTAAAAATTCATAATTTTTGGGTATTGTCATAACTCGAGAATGCAAATAATTTTGCACTCAAAAATCAAGAAACATGAAAGCAAAAAATTCCATTACGATCATTGCGATGTGTCTGGGTTGTATGACGCCGGTTTATTCGCAGGCCAACAACGAATTATCACGGGCGGCAGTTTTCACCAAGGCCGACAGTCTGGCACTTTCGAAAAGCCAGGCCAAGATATCAGCCTGGGACAGACTGCATGTAGGAGGCTACGGCGAGGTAGCCTTTTCCCGCAATTTTTACAGCGACAACTATCTGAGGTATTCTGAGCCCAGCAAATACAAGGGGGGTCACGGCCGTTTTGATCTGCCGCATGTGGTCATTTATCTAGGGTATGATTTCGGCAAAGGGTGGTCATTCTCGTCGGAGATTGAATTCGAGCACGGAGGCACGGAATCCGCAATAGAGATAGAGACAGAGGAAGCCGGAGAATACGAAAGTGAAATAGAACGTGGCGGAGAAGTAGCACTGGAGCAGTTCTATATCCAGAAAGAATTTCTGCCGCAGTTAAAACTTCGTGCCGGCATGCAGGTTGTTCCCGTTGGAGCCACAAACGCCCATCACGAGCCAAACCAGTTTTTCGGAGTATATCGACCCGAAGGAGAGAACACGATATTCCCATGTACATGGCACGAGGTGTCAATATCGCTGTCCGGCCGCGCAGGCGTCTGGTCATATATGGGCATGTTCCTGCCCGGACTTGATTCAGAACGTTTCGGCAACCAAAGCTGGATTCATGACGGATCGGCGTCACCGTTTGAGTTTAAAATCGCCAACAACTATGCATTTGCCGGAAGAATCGACAATTACAGCGTCAGGGGGCTTCGCATGGGCATAAGCGGGTACATAGGCAATTCCTTCAGGAACACGCTCTATCCCACAGAGTCGGAGAAAAACAAAGGTATTCACGGTACAGTATCCATATTATCATTTGATTTCAAATATGAAGGCCACGGTTTTCTCGCACGAGGCAATTTTGACTGGGGACATCTGAGCGACGCGGCCCATATAAGCAAATTCAACATCTCCATGTCGAAGAACTCGACATCAAAACGACAGGAAGTCGCGTCAGACGCAATCATCGCCGGTGTAGAAGCGGGATACAATATATTCACTCTGATTCCCAAGATGAGACTTTCGGAGCAGAAATTCTATATTTTCGGAAGATATGACTATCTCGACTCAATGGCCAAGATGGAGAGCGGAACATCACTGGAATGGTGCAAGAGGCATAAAATCTCAGCCGGCATCAACTGGATGCCCATGCCGCAGATAATAGTCAAGGGAGACTACACCTACGGCATCCTGGACAAGAAATACAATAACGAACCATCAATAAACCTCGGCATAGCCTATGTAGGGTGGTTCAAATAATAATCCAAACAACCAAACCCAATATCAAGTTTATGAAAATTTCAAAAATCATCATGATGGGACTTTCGGTCATGCTTATGACAAGCTGTTCAGACAACGATGAACCGAATACCCCAGGAGAACTCTCGCAGAAAGAGCAAAAACTGAAATCAGCGACAGCCGATTACGTTGAGCATACCGTACTCCCGACATATTCGGCAATGGCGAATGCGTCAATACGCATGCGCGACCTGTGCCATACCATACAGACCAAGCACACTGCTGGCACACTGACAACAAATGACATCAAGGCCGCCGGGGAAGCCTGGAAAGAAGCCCGCAAAAACTGGGAACTATCGGAAGCCTTCCTTTTCGGACCGGCAGCCAACCACAACATCGACCCCCACATCGATTCATGGCCTCTTGACAAAGCCGCGATGGACAACCTGCTCAGACAAATCCGGAACGGAAACCAATGGTCACTTGAGAACAACGGCGGTTATGGCCTCATCGGCTTCCACGCCGTAGAGTATATGCTGTTCGAACTGAGCGGAGATGAAAACACCTCCCTGGTACATTCGACCAATTATACTCCAGAGGAACTGGAATATCTTGTAGCGGTCGCCGATGACCTGTGTCAGCAATGCGTCTGCCTCGAAGCCTGCTGGGCAGGCTCAGAGAACGTATCCAAAGAGAAACAGGAGATACTCGAGGAAGCAGAACTGGACTACGGAGAGAATTACGGATGGGAAATGATGAATGCCGGACAAGCCGGATCGCGTTTCAAGACCTATCAGGAAGCCGCCGAAGAAATAATCCAGGGCTGCATCGACATAGCCGATGAAGTTGGCAATACGAAAATCGGCCGTCCACACATCGGTTCCTCACAGGAAGATAAAAATTACATCGAATCGCCTTACTCCCTCAACTCAATAGAGGACTTTGCCGACAATATCAGATCGATAAGAAACGCATATCTGGGCAGCCAATCCAATGATGCATCGCTAAGCGATTACATCAAGTCAATCAGTCCGGAGACAGACACCGCCGTAAGAAATGCCATAAACAACGCCATCACAACCATAGAAGCGATTCCCGAGCCGTTCGCAAAAAATGCCACCGGCACTCTGGCAGAAAGCGCAATGAAGGCAGCCGGAGAAATCCTTGTCGAGGCACTGGAGAACGCAAATTCAGTAATCACCCGCAATTAAGCACCTGAAAAAACTCAGTTTATAATACATGAGGTTACCGCAATATCACAGCGAGTAAACCATCAATAAAAATGAAGATGAAAAAAACGACCAAATACATGAGGCTCGCTTTCATTCCATGCATAACTTTTGTTCTGTCATCATGTTCTGATGATGAAATAAAGGACGAACCCATTCCGGACGATAAAATTCTTCCGGAATGGTTTTATGCAGGCGGCGAACTCGGCACAACACTGTTAAGCACAAGCAACGCCTTCGAACAGCCTGCCCCGGCTGTAGAACGACAGGGACTGTACCAATCATTCAAAAACGGAGAGGCGCTGTTTGAAAAACCATTCATGGCTAACCAAAGCGGCGTCCGTTCGGGTCTCGGTCCGGTATACATCAGGACATCATGTGTGCACTGTCATCCCAATTACGGGCATGGCACAAGAGTGCCGGAAGGGAATTTCAATACGAACGACATCGGCAACGGATGTCTCCTGGTGGTGTATGATCCGGCAACAGAAGGATATGTGTCATGGCTGGCCGGAATGCCACAGAGCCACGCAGTGGCACCGTTCAAGGCGCCGCTTGACGAATCCAAAATCAAGGTGAAATGGATAGATGCCACCGATGAGTGGAACAACCGTTTTGATGACGGAGAACAGTATTCCCTTCAATACCCGGAAGTAAGCATGCCACGGGAGGCCATCTATGTAGTCAACCAGGGTTATCAACTGCCGGGCGACTACGCGGTAAAGTTAGAATCGACAATCGGAATATATGGCACGGGACTTATAGATGCCATAACAGAAGAGGACATACTGGCCCAGTACAGGAAGGAAGATTCGGACGGTCTCCTGCCAAACGGCCTGAACCCGACATTCTACAGCAACGGAAACTGGAACTCGATGTATTCCAACTCGCTGCAAGGAGACGGGACCAAATATGTACGCCGGTTTACGTACGCGCTTTCGCGCGGTCCGCTACAGGATGCCGCCGGAGCAAATGCCATCTGGAACATCACCAACGTGACACGGTCGGACCGGAGATACCATTATCTTGACGCCGCCGGAACATATGTAAAATATTCTTCAGAAGACCCTGAGGTCCAGGCGGGTTTTGATGATTACATAGCGCGAATAGACCCTGACAAAAAACATTCTTCCTACTGGGAAGGCAGCATGAAGGAGCGCATCACGGCGTATCTCACCGACAAGAATCTGGATGTGGAGATGAGTGACGACGAGTATACCGATCTTATGGTATGGCACCGCGGACTTGCAGTACCGGCAGTGAGGGATATCGATGATCCAGATGTACAGAAAGGCAAGAAACTATTCAGCGAGATAGGGTGTGACTACTGCCACCGCCCCAGCTGGACAACTGGCCCAGACAATGTGGCCGACCCAAACAAGTTCTTCAAAGGCAGCGAACTTCCCCGTTTCCCGAACCAGAAGATATGGCCATATACAGACATGGTTCAGCACAAACTCCACATGGCAAACGACATCCGCGGAGGATGGTGCCGTACGACACCACTATGGGGCCGCGGGCTTCATAAGAAAGTCACCGGCAGTCCGACAGCCGACCGCCTGCATGACTGCAGGGCACGCACTACGCTGGAGGCCATCATGTGGCACGGCTATTCACCTAAAAGCGACGCGCGCCACAGCATAGAACTGTTCAGAAAACTGCCAAAAGCAGACAGAAATGCCATCATACGTTTCGTAGACGCCATATAACATGTTGCGACAACCATTCACCCTATTAATACATATTGCCTTGGTCATCATAGTGACCGGGGCAATTATCACTCATTACCTGGGCATTCAGGGCGAACTGACTCTACACGAAGGCGAGAATGCGGTTACGGCCTTCAGTAAAACATCGGGACCAGGTGACGGCAAACTGCCGTTCGGGGTTGTGCTGGAATCGGCAGACATCGATTTCTATCCCGGCACGAGCACTCCGATGGATTTCTCCAGTCACCTGAGAATCGACGGTAAGCCTGTGACGGTTTCCATGAACAATGTGGCTAAAATCGACGGATGGAGGTTCTATCAGTCAGGAATCAGTCCGGACTCGAGCCGACTGTCAATCAGTTACGATCCATGGGGAACAGGAATATCATACCTGGGCTATGCGTTACTGTTCATCGGAATGGCCGGATTCTTTTTCCAGCGTAAAACGCCATGGCGGTGCCTGACAAGAGCGTCTTCCAAGGCAATTCCCATAATACTGATGTTTACGGCCATCAATGCCAATGCCGCGGAGACTTCTCCGTTGCCCTGCATGCAACGCCCTCTGGCAGAGAATCTGGGCAAAGTATATGTGTACTGGAACGACAGAATATGTCCGCTCCAGACCATGGCCAAAGATGTAAGCCTGAAACTGTATGGCTCAGAGTCCTACAGGGGCCTGACCCCGGAACAAGTCCTGTCCGGATGGCTCTTCTATTTCGACACCTGGGAACGTGATTACCTCGCAGGACATCCAGGAACAGGCAGTAATGCCAAAGAGAAGAAACTCCATAACGAGCGAAGTGGCCTTATCCACTGGATAGGAACTGGAGAGGCGTTCAAAATATACCCATACCGCTCAGCCGACGGGCATATGGAGTGGCTTTCGCTTACGGGCAGACGACCGTCCAAAATGAGTCTTGAACAATGGAAATTCATGCAGACCACGATGCCCGGAATCAAAAGCCTTCTGCTCGAAGGGCGCAATATCGATGCAAACACGGCCATAGGGAAACTGATTGAAGGCCAGATGAGATATGCCGGCACAGACAATCTGCCTTCGGCCGCAAGGATTCAGGGCGAACGAATCTACAACAGTTATGCAAGCCTGACCTGGCCTGCGGTCCTATCGCTTATTATCGGACTATTTTACTTATATATAGCCATCAAAGGGCTAAGGATAAGAAAAAGCATAATGACCGGCGCAAACGTAATTGTGATTATGATCATGTCATACATTATCCTTATAATGGGAGTGTTGTGGTGGATAGGAGATCATGTTCCGCTGTCAAACGGTCCGGAGATGATGCTGTTCATGGGTCTCTTCTCCCTGATATGTTCCTCGGCAGTAAAAAACAGAATACTGAAGGGGTCGTTTACCATTGTCGCATCAATGACAATGTTTGTAGGTCTGATGGGGGGAAGTACGCCACGCATAGGCATGCTGATGCCTGTTCTGTCAAGTCCCCTTCTGTCGATTCATGTGATGCTGGTGATGACGTCGTATGTGTTTTTCATGATAATGGCAATCCTCGCGGCAATAGGACTTGTGTCCAGAAACAGTGATAATGTCAACTCCCTGTTGAGAATCAACCGGATTATTCTTGTACCGGCAGTATTTCTTCTGGCGGCGGGAATATTCGCCGGAGCGATCTGGGCCAACCAGTCGTGGGGAAGATACTGGGGCTGGGACCCCAAAGAGACTTGCGCACTCGTAATGCTCATCATATATTCCATCCCTGTCCACTGGGGAAGCAAAAGGTTAAAGACATTCAGGAATCCCAAAGTATTCCAGTGGTATGTACTGATTGCAGTGCTGACTGTGGCCTTTACTTATTTTGGCGCCAATTACTTTCTTTCGGGACTGCACTCCTATGCATGAGTAAACGGAAAAACGCTAAAACGGCAAAGACAAAATATGCTGAGGGGCGGCATCGGTGATGTCGCCCCTCAGTGCTAAGAGAGTATGGAATTCAAAAGCGTGCTTTATAATGTAGATGCAAAGGAATTCACTAGCTGTGTTTCAAGGAGAAAATTTCCGTAATAAGAATCAACCTTTATGCTTCGTAAGAAGCATCATCAGTTCTGGAGGGTGAAGGAAACGGGAAGGTTGTACTTCACACGCACAGGCTGACCGTTGTTACGGCCGGGAGTCCACTTAGGCATCTTCTTCACAGCGCGTACAGCCTCGGCATCGAGTGCGGGGTGTTTCTTACGAACCACCTGTACGTTGGTGATAGAGCCGTCTTTCTCGACGACGAATGCAACGATGACCTTGCCCGAAACGCCTTCCTCGGAAGCGGCAGCGGGATAGACGATGTTGCTGCCGAGCCATTTGTAGAGTGCAGCGTCACCACCGGGGAAGGAGGGCTTCTGCTCTACCATGGCCATATCCATGATGGCCTCAGGCTTGGGTTTCTCTTCGACCTTGGGAGCCTCAACGACAACGTCCTTGATGACCTCGACCTTGTTGAGGTCCTCGGTACCCTGTACATCCTGGGCGCCGAACTGACGTGTATCGTCAAGTTTCTCGTCGGTGTTCTTGATCTCCTTGTCCTTGTCGACCTCAACAACGAGGTTGAGTTCGGTAACGGCCTGCGAAGCGGCAGTCTCTTCCTGAGGAACTTCCTCGGGTTCGGGCTGCTCGAACTCCTGGAATTCCTCCTCTTCGGCTTCTTCTTCGACAGACTCAACGTTAACGGCCTGCTGGCCGGCGTTAGCATTGGTGTCTTCCTCGGCGCTCTTGAATACGCCGGTGATCCAAAGGATAAGGAATGCGAGGACTACAGCGAGGACGCCGAGAACGACCACGATAGCGAAAGTATGACGTCTGGGAGAGTCGCTGCGGAGGGTATATGCGCCAAATTCTTTGTTCTTGCCTTCGAAGACAAGGTCGCGCCATTCTTTTGATGAAAGATCTACGTCTTTTGCCATTTTTCTTTGAGATTCTAGGGGTTAAACAATAGAACTTTTATCACTTGGCCTTACGGACATCGGGACGGATGATCTGGTTGCCGGTGGCAGCCTGATACTTCTCGAGGAGAAGGGTGTCCTGATGCTTGGTTGTCTCGATGGAGTACTTAGTAATCTGGTTGAGATTGAGTTCGTCAATCGCGTATACCAGAGCCTCGTATGTAACGTTGGGGCCGGGCTTGATAATCACGACGGGGTGAGCGAGGTTTTCGTCGGTAGCGTTGGCCTTGGCCTGCTCGTCGAACTGCTCCTTGGTGATTTTCTTGTCACGGTAGTCGATCTTCAACTGGTCATATTTCTGCATAACATCCTTATGACGGTTGTAGAGAAGTTTGCGAATACCCTGACGGCCTTCGTTATTGTTGTCAAGGAAGTGTTCGGTGCCTTCGATAACAGTGTTGGGATCGTCGGGCGAGCCGGAATAATAGTAGATATTATGTACGGCGTTGCCATTCTCGTCAACAACAATCTTATTGTTGGCATCGTACTGCGTATCGAGAATCAGAGTGACGGCCTGCTTAACGTCGGCCTGGTTCTGCTGGTCTTTCTCGATTTTGTCATTGTTCGAGGGAAGAAGGATCTGTAGCGTCTGAGACTTCAACATGGTTGTACAGAGCATGAAGAAGGTGATCAGAAGCATGTTCATATCGACCATGGGAGTAAAGTCAACATGGATAGACTTCTTCTTCTGGGCTCCTTTTTTCTTTTTGCCCTTGTCGGTAGGTTCTATTTGTGCCATTGTTAAACTTTACTGGATTTACTGACCTGCCTCGTTCTTGAGGTTGGTCATAAGAGTGAATTTGTTAAGACTCATGGTCTGGAGGTTGTCGAAAACGCGGTGGACGACCTTGAACGGGGTGTTCTTGTCGGCCTTGACGGAAATCGAGCGGCCCTGCATGAGGTTGTTGTAGAGTATGTCGGCCTCGCGGATTGCCTCGGCCTCCTTGCCTTCCTTGGCGAGTGACTCGATTTTGTCCTCACGACCCTTCTGGGCTACCTGCTTCAGGGCCTGCATCCATACCTGGAAGTCGTTGAGGTTGTGCGAACCGTCCTTGTTGTCGTTGATAGGAATACCGACTTCGGGGTTGTTAAGGTCGGAGAACCATTTTTCGCGAACGGTAGGTTCCATGTCAAGTACCTTATAGAGGTTCCTGAAGGAAACACCGAACATGGTGAGTTTCTTGAAAGCATCCACTTGTGCCTGAGTGGGATTATTCAGTTTGCTCTTTGAATGTTGATCGTTGTAGATGCTGATGGCTCTTTTGAGGACTTCTTCGCGGAGTTTGTCGGAAGAAATCACGGAGTCGCCCTTGAACGAGAGGAAGATGCGGCCTTCAATTACCGTGGGGTCATCGAGTTTGCCGGTTTTGTCTTCCGACGAGACGAGGACAGTCACAAGGTCCTTGGCAGGTACCGCCTCGACCGAAACCGACGACGGGGTAAGTACCGTAGTGGGCTCCTTCTCGAGGAAGGTTGAGGTCAACATGAAGAAAGTAAGCAAAAGAACAGTCACGTCAGACATGGCGGTCATGTCTATGAGGGTGCTTTTCTTTTTGATTTTTACTTTTCCCATATTTACAGTTTATTTATTGTTTCTGAAGATAATTATTAAACCTGTAAATAAGGATTAGTGGGTAGCAGCGAAAGTCTGAACGATTGAGAAACCAATTTCGTCGATAGCGTAAGTGAGGTTATCGATCTTGTTGGTGTAGTAGTTGTAGAAGATAACAGCGAATGCACCGGTAGCAATACCGAAGGCAGTGTTAACAAGAGCCTCGGAAATACCGACGGAGAGTTCCATCGAGTCAACAGAGCCACCACCAGCACCGAGGGCCTGGAAGGACTTAATCATACCGAGAACGGTACCGAGCAGACCGACGAGAGTACCGAGGGTAGTCATTGTAGCAACAATGGGGAGGTTCTGCTGGAGAGCGGGCATCTCGAGAGCGGTAGCCTCTTCAACTTCCTTCTGGAGGGTAGTGATCTTCTGTTCCTTGGTGAGGACGGTGTTCTGGTCCATCTCGCGATAGCGAACGAGAGCGGCAGCAACAACAGCGGCAACAGAACCCTTCTGCTGTTTGCAGAGTTTCTCGGCACCGTCGATGTCGTTCTTCATGAGGCAAGCCTTAACGCCGGCAACGAACTTAGCGATGTTGCCTTTGCCTTTGGCAGCGGAGAGGGCGATACCACGCTCAACAGCGAGGACGATAACAGTGAGGAAGAGGGTCTGGAGGACAGGCACGATGACACCGCCCTTGTAGATGGTACCCCAGATATCAACGGGACCACCGTCTTCATTGAAGTGGAAATCGGCGCCGAACCAGAAGATGAAGAGGCAGATAGCGACGAGTGCACAGATTACAATTACCCAAGCGGCGTTCTTGATGCCGGGGGCGTTAGATTTTTCTTTCTTTACTTTTGCGGCGGGCTTAGCAGCGGGCTTAGCGGCAGCAACATTGGGCTTTTGAGCTTCCATAATTTTTGTTTGATTGAAAAATTTGAAATTTGTTAATGGTTTGTTTATTAGTTATACGTCTCTTTAATAGATTCCAAGCGGGCCGAACCGGCCTGTAGAATCAGTTCTTAGTGTCCAAGGTCTAATGAAGGTAAGTTGAATTGCGATAATTCATGGTCTTCGATTTAGGTGCAAAATTATACTTTGTTTTCTAATCGGCAAAATTTTTTTATACAAAAATCGGGATGCGGCGAGATGTTTGAGCCATTTTAAATATCTTTTATTTTCAAGAGGAGGAGGTTTGGTTAAAAATATTTTATCAAGAAAACACTTTGGCAAAAGAAATTAACATTATATCAAAAACATCTGTTTGAAAATAGAATAATCCGACATCACCCACATCGCCGGACAGCCATTTTTCGCGGGGCAGGGTTGATTACATTTTTTAACAGTTGTTTTATGTGATTGTATAAATTCATTAAATATAAATGTGTAATTTTGCAAGCGGAAAGGTAGGGTCATAACTGATTCACAATTGACACATTGTCATGCCACCTTATGCATCTGCTTGAAATCTATTACCTTAGCAATGGAAATTAAAATAAAACGAGGATTAGACCTCAGGATTGCCGGTGCCATAGAGAATTCAACATCGGTCAGCATCAGCGCGTCAAGAGCGGCGATCTATCCTGAAGACTTCAACGGTTTTGTACCGAAGAGCGAGGTAAAAGCCGGCGACAAGGTTCTGGTCGGCTCCCCTCTTCTTCATGACAAAAAGTATCCGGAGGTAAAACTTACATCTCCGGTCTCGGGAACGATAAGCGAGGTTGTCCGTGGCGACCGCCGAAAGATTATCTGCGTAAAGATTGAGTCCGACCAGAAGAACAATGCCATTACATTTGTCAGGCCACGCCCCGGAGAGACATCACATCTGATAGAACTGCTCAGTCTCAGCGGCCTGCTGGCCATGATCCGCCGCCGTCCCTACGACACGATAGCATTTCCCGACGACACGGTGCGCGATATTTTCATCAGCGCATTCGACAGTTCGCCTCTCGCTCCCGTCGAGGAATACAGCGAAGACGACATCAAGGCAATGGAAACTGCCGTGAAGGAGTTACGCACACTCGCGCACGAACATATATATGTTTCGAGGCGTCCCGAACAGATTCCCGACATAGCCGGGGCAAAAATGATTGATGTCATAGGCCCCCACCCCGCCGGCAACGTCGGCGTGCAGATAGCCAACATCGAACCGGTGAACAAGGGAGAAGTCGTATGGACAATGTCGGGCCACACACTTGTACGCATAGGACGCCTCATCTCCACGGGCCGCGTCGACTGGAGCGCGCATGTGGCGCTCACAGGCAGTGTCGTCACCGAGCCGATGTTTGTCGATACCTTTGCCGGCGCGGAAGTGAAAACCATTGTCGAGGACCGTCTCGAAGACAACGGAGCCGACCGCCGCATCATAAGCGGAAATGTGCTGACCGGAATCAAGGTTGAGGAAGACGGATATCTACGTTACCCCTATTCACATGTCACAGTAATACCGGAAGGCGACGATGTGGACGAGTTCATGGGATGGGCATCGCTATCGCCGTCGAAGATGAGCATCAATCCCTCGTTCCCGGGACATTTCCTGCGCCGTATGTTCAGTCCGGATGCCAGAGTACTCGGCGGCCGACGCGCCATGATCATGTCGGGACTCATCGACAAGGTGCTACCCATGGACATAATGGGCGAATACCTGATAAAGGCCATCAACGCCCGTGACATCGACCGCATGGAGCAACTGGGCATATACGAGGTCGCACCCGAGGACTTCGCTCTTGCAGAATGCATCGACTCGTCGAAAGTCCCCTACCAGCAGATTGTCCGCGAGGGACTCGAATATCTGCGGCAAGAACTGAGCTGACGTCCACCTCCCCTATCCGGGACACCGGGCAAGACCTGTACTGCAAGACCAATCTGACAAACCATTCAAATCACAGCAACCACATCAAAGCATAGATGAAAACTTTGCGAAAACTTATGGACAAAGCGCGTCCGCACTTCGAGACCGGGGGGAAACTTCATGCCCTGAGGTCGGTGTACGACGGCTTTGACACCTTTCTGTTCACGCCACGCAAGACGGCGGGCAAACTCGGGGTCCATGTCCATGACGCCATGGACTCCAAACGCACCATGATAATCGTAGTCATGGCGCTGCTGCCATGCCTGTTCTTCGGCATGTATAACTGCGGCTACCAGCACTGGCTGGCGGCCGGCGAGACAAGCTTCCCGTTCTGGGACCTAATGCTCTACGGCTTTCTGGCGATAGCGCCGACCATCATCGTGACCTATATCGTCGGCCTGGGCATCGAGTTCATTGTAGCGCAGATGCGCGGCGAGGAAATCCAGGAAGGCTTCCTCGTGACAGGACTTATCCTCCCGCTGATTCTCCCCGTCAACACACCTCTGTGGATGACAGCCGTCGCCACTGCCTTCGCCGTAATATTCGCCAAGGAAGTGTTCGGAGGCACGGGATACAATATCTTCAATGTCGCGCTTGTGGCACGCGCATTTCTTTTCTTCGCCTATCCGGCACAGATGTCGGGAGACAATGTGTTCGTCGCCACCGGAAAGATGTTCGGCTTCGGTCCGGCTGTTCCCGACGGCTATACCTGCGCCACGCCGCTCGGCGAAATAGCCCAGGCAACATCGGAGAACCTTGCCCTGACCGGCGCCTCGGGACAGCCCCTGTCCGCGTGGGACGCTTTCGTCGGCCTGATTCCAGGCTCTTTCGGCGAGACATCGGTCATCTGCGTGCTTATCGGGGCCGTCATCCTGCTTTTCTGCCGCATAGCCTCCTGGAGAATAATCGTGTCGGGAATTGCCGGCGCACTTTTCATGGGCTGGATTGCAAATGTCTTCGCCACCCCGACCTATCCCGCAAGCTATCTGTCGGCCGGTGACCAACTGCTTTACGGCGGCTTCGCGTTCGCAATAGCCTTCATGGCTACAGATCCAGTCACCGCCGCAAGGACGAACACCGGAAAAATCATATACGGTTTCCTCATCGGCGTTGTCGCTGTACTAATACGCACATACAACACCGGTTATCCAGAAGGCGCGATGCTCGCCGTACTGCTGATGAACGCCCTCGCCCCCCTCATAGACTACTGTGTGGTTCAGGCAAACATCGGAAGACGCATGTCACGACTAAAAGCCAAGGCATAAGGCCTGTCAAACTCCAAAAGATTTCTGACAACGATGAAAATCAACAAGCAAGGTATAACCTACATATTCATATATATATCGGCGATCATAATTCTGGTAGGAACCGGACTGGCCTTCACGTACATGTCGCTCAAAGACAAACAGCAGGCCAACGCGGATGCCGACAAGATGAAACAGATACTCGCCTCGGTACACATCACGGCGCCGGAAGGCAAGGTCGTCGAGGAATTCGACAAATACATCACGAAAGAATATCTGGTAGACATGGAAGGGAAGACCGTTCCCGGCAAAGCCTTCACGGTGAATGTAGCCGCAGAGAGCAAGAAACCGGCACAGGAACGTGTACTGCCCGTGTACGAGTGCAATCTCGGAGAGAAAGGACTTAAGTACATACTTCCGGTCTACGGCGCAGGCCTCTGGGGTCCGATCTGGGGTTATGTCGCACTTGACGCCGACGGCAGCACAATATACGGCGCCTACTTCTCGCATCAGGGAGAAACGCCAGGTCTGGGGGCAAAAATCGAGGAGCCGGCCTTCAGCGGACAGTTCGACAACAAGCACATGTTCTGCGACTCGAAATTCATACCTGTAACCGTAGTAAAGAAAGGCCAGAAGCCCACAAACGGCGGAGAATACGTCAATGCAGTCTCCGGAGCCACAATCACCTCGAAGGGTGTCGCCGCGATGATGGACAACTGTCTTGCGCCGTACGAGGCATTCCTGACCGCGGCAGCGGCAAAATATTCTTTCACCGGCAACTCCGGCAAAGCCAATGATAAATAAACGGATAACCATAGATCACCATGTCTGAGAAAATATCGAAGAAACAAGTCTTCTTCAATCCACTGTCCAAGGACAACCCCGTCATAGTGCAGGTGCTCGGCATCTGCTCATGCCTGGCCGTGACCGCCAGCCTCGAGCCGGCACTGGTAATGGGCCTGTCAGTAATAGCCGTGCTGGCATTCTCCAATGTGATTATTTCACTCATACGCAACACCATCCCCACATCCATCCGCATAATCGTTCAACTCGTAGTTGTCGCGGCCCTCGTGGTTGTCGTAGACCAATACCTCAAGGCATATGCCTACGATGTCTCACGCCAACTCTCGGTATTCATAGGCCTCATCATCACGAACTGCATACTCATGGGCCGACTCGAGGCCTTCGCGATGTCCAACCGTCCGTGGCCCTCGTTCCTCGACGGCGTCGGCAACGGCATCGGGTATACCATAATCCTTGTCATAGTAGGCTTCTTCCGCGAACTGCTGGGCAGCGGGTCGCTACTAGGCTACCGGGTGATACCACAATGTATATACGATGCCGGATACGAGAACAACGGCCTGATGATTCTTCCTCCGATGGCGCTGATAGTCGTGGCCTGCATCATCTGGGTACACCGTTCAGTCAACAAGGACCTACAGCACGACTAACAAACTAAAAAACTCATTCTCAAAGTGGAAAACTTCAACATACTCATCAGGTCGATATTTGTCGACAACATGATTTTCGCCTACTTTCTGGGCATGTGCTCGTTCCTGGCCGTATCCAAGAACGTGAAGACCGCCTTCGGTCTCGGCATAGCCGTGACTTTCATGCTGGCGGTATCTCTTCCTGTAAACTACCTGCTTGAGACTTATGTCCTCAAGGCCGGCGGACTGGCATGGCTCGGTCCCGAATACGCTGACGTAGACATGAGTTTCCTGTCACTTATAATGTTCATCGCAGTCATCGCGTCAATGACCCAACTCGTAGAGATGGCCGTCGAGAAATTCTCGCCGTCACTCTACGCATCGCTTGGCATTTTCCTGCCGCTGATAGCCGTGAACTGCGCCATCCTTGGCGGCTCGCTGTTCATGGAACAGCGCGACTTTCCAGGAGTCGGCACCGCAATCTGCGCCGGACTCGGCTGGGGCCTCGGGTGGCTCCTCGCCATAGTAGCAATCGCCGCGATACGCGAACGTCTGGCACAGCACTCCCAGATTCCCGCACCACTCCGCGGCATAGGCATCACATTCATCATCACCGCCCTCATGGGCATAGCCTTCATGAGTTTCCTCGGCATAAAGATATGATGCCGACAGCCAACTGACACTGTACATCACCCACCATACACTGTACAACATAAAAATGCATTCGATACTACTTGCCATGAATTCACAGACGGAACTGACAGTCGTCACCACCGTCATCATATTCCTCGCCATAGTGCTTCTGCTTGTCATCATACTGATGGTGGCAAAGCACTTCCTTGTATCCTCGGGCGACGTCACCGTCACAATCAACGGGGAGAAACAACTGAAGATACCCTCAGGGTCGACCCTTCTCGGCGGTCTTGCCGAAAAGGACATCCATCTTGCCTCGGCATGCGGCGGCAAAGGCTCATGCGGCCAGTGCCGAGTCCGCGTCACCGAAGGCGGCGGGGAGATTCTCCCAACCGAGGCCGTACACTTCTCACGCCGCCAGCAGAAGGAAGGCTGGCGCCTGGGCTGTCAGGTCAAGGCGAAAGAAGACCTGCAGATCGAACTGCCGGCATCGGTTCTCGACGTCAAGGAATGGGAATGCGAGGTCATCTCCAACCGCAACGTCGCGACATTCATCAAGGAATTCATCGTGGCTCTGCCCAAGGGCGAACACATGAACTTCGTTCCCGGTTCCTATGCACAGATCCGAATTCCCAAATACCATATGGACTATGCCAAAGACATAGACCGCGAACTCATCGGCGACGAATACCTACCGGCATGGGAAAAATTCGGTCTGTTCGGACTCAAATGCCGCAACGACGAGCCGACAATCCGCGCATACTCGATGGCAAACTATCCCGCCGAAGGCGACCGCATAATGCTGACAGTCCGTATCGCGACACCGCCATTCAAGCCCAAGCCCCAGGTCGGCTTCCAGGACGTGATGCCGGGTATAGCCTCATCGTACATCTTCACGCTGAAACCCGGCGACAAGGTGATGATGTCAGGACCCTACGGAGACTTCTTCCCCAATTTCGACTCGAAGGCCGAGATGATGTGGATAGGCGGCGGCGCGGGCATGGCTCCGCTACGTGCCCAGATAATGCACATGACCAAGACACTGCAAACCAAGGACCGCGTCATGAATTTCTTCTACGGCGCCCGCGCACTCAACGAGGTGTTCTATCTGGAAGATTTCCTGCAACTCGAACGGGAGTTCCCCAACTTCCACTTCCATCTCGCGCTAGACCGTCCCGACCCTGCCGCCGATGCAGCAGGCGTGAAATATACTCCCGGTTTCGTCCATCAGGTCATCCATGACACTTACCTCAAAGACCACGAGGCACCCGAGGACATCGAATACTACATGTGCGGACCAGGCCCGATGAGCAATGCCGTGAACAAGATGCTTGACTCGCTTGGTGTCGACCCGTCCTCAATCCACTATGACAACTTCGGGGCATAAGGTTGTTACCGTACACCCACGACTCCCACACTTAGCATAAATACAACGAACACGATGCGCCCCGGAAGTTTTACTTCCGGGGCGCGCTGCAGGTATACTTTATAAGTACTGATCAGTAGTTCTCCGGTTTCAGTTCCTGAAAAGCCTGGGGATGACTGCATACGGGACATATTTCGGGGGCATTGGGACCAACGTGGACATGGCCACACTCAAGGCATACCCACACTACGTCTCCCTTGCGGGCAAACACAAGACCTTCCTGAATATTGGCAATAAGTTTGCGATAGCGCTCTTCATGTGTCTTCTCTATATCACCGACAAGACGGAATTTTGCCGCAATCTCGGGGAAACCTTCTTCTTCGGCAGTACGAGCGAATTCGTAATACATCTCGGTCCATTCATAATTCTCGTCGTTTGCCGCTATTCCGAGATTTGTAAGTGTATCTTTGATCTCACCTCCGTAAAGAAGTTTAAACCAGATCTTGGCGTGCGCGCGTTCATTGTTTGCAGTCTCACTGAAGATATTCGCAATCTGACGATAGCCGTCTTTCACTGCCTGACCAGCGAAGAAGTCATATCTTGTACGGGCCTGCGATTCGCCAGCATATGCCGCACGGAGATTCTGTTCGGTTTTTGTGCCTTTAAGGTCTTTCATAATAGTGATGTCTTTGAGTTATAATTCAGTTAATTGTTTGCTTTATAAAACACAAGGCGCAAACAAAAAGTTTATAGTCCAGACAATAATTGCACAAAAACAAATACAAGAATCATTCGTCTATAATATAATGGAGTTCATAGCCGAAATGAAAGCACGAAAAAATGACGAGAAGAAAAAAATCAGCGGGATGCCTTATGGTAGAGTATTACAGCAATAACAGCAAATACCATGTTAGGGATCCACATCGCGACAAAAGGTGACGTAAGGTCACTCTGAGCGAATGTCTGCGTTATAGTCATGAACAAGATGTAGGAAAATGAGAGCACAAGACCGATACCAATGTTAAGCCCCATGCCGCCCTTGACCTTACGGGAGGACAGTGCCATTCCGATGATAGTCAGGATGAAGGCGGCGGCTGTCATGGCATAGCGACGGTGATATTCGATCTCAAATGCCTGGATGGAGCCAACACCACGCTCACGCTGGCGATCGACGTAGGCTTTCAACTGAGGGGTAGTAAGCGTTTCATGATCGTTGGCCGAGATAAGGAAATCGCGTGGCTCGAAGGGTATTATTGTATCGAGGCTGGTGCCTTTGGTAATGAATTCCCGATTGTCGCGGAAATCACGGATTACATAACCCTGGACCGTCCAGTTGTAAAGGGTGTCCCAGCGGATGCTCTGAGCCGTAAGACGCGAGACAAGACGTTTATCCTTATCGAATTTCTCAAGTGTGAATCGGGACCCTATCTTGGTGATATTGTCATAGCGATTGATATACGCGATCTCGCCCGGCGCAACCATAAGCATGATGTTCGAGCCATAGTCCACGCGCTTGTTCTTGACATAGGTGTTCGTATAGTTGATTCGCTTGACATTGGCAGGCGGAATAATGTAGGACGTCAGGAAGAGGGTGCAGAGGGCTATGACCAGAGCGGAGAAAAGATACGGCATCATGAACCGCCTGTAACTCATGCCTGTAGAAAGCATGGCAATAATCTCCGAATTATCAGCAAGTTTCGATGTGAAGAAAATTACAGCGATAAAGGTAAAAAGAGGTGAGAACTGATTTGCAAAATATGGAATGAAGTTCAGATAGTAGTCGAATATCGTGGCGTGAAGCGGGGCCTTCAGGAAGGCGTCAAACTTCTCGTTGACGTCGAACATGACGACAATGGCGAGCAAAAGCAACAGCGCGAATGCGAAGGTTCCCAGGAACTTGCGTATTATATATCGGTCTAATATCTTGAACACTGCTATCTCGTTGGTTATATTATCCGGGATTAAATCAAAGGCGTCGACCTAGCCGCGCCACCATTTCCGTCTTCCAGGAATGAAAATCCCCGTCGACAATGTGCCGGCGTGCCTCGCGTACAAGCCACAGATAAAAGCCAAGATTGTGAATCGAGGCTATCTGCATTGCAAGGAGTTCCTCAGCGGCAAAAAGATGGCGCAGATAGGCGCGCGAATAAACATGGTCCACGAACGTGGTGCCCTCGGGGTCGAGAGGCGAGAAATCATCGGCCCACTTGCGGTTGCGCATGTTCATCGTGCCCTGCGAGGTGAAAAGCATGCCGTTGCGAGCATTTCGCGTGGGCATAACACAATCCATCATGTCGACGCCCCGGTCGATAGCCTCGAGTATATTTATGGGTGTGCCGACGCCCATAAGATAGCGAGGTTTGTCTTCCGGAAGGATTTCGTTGCATACCTCAATCATGTCGTACATGGCCTCGGTCGGCTCGCCGACAGCAAGACCGCCGATAGCATTGCCGTCAGCGCCAAGTTCAGCGACACGTGACGCCGACTCACGGCGGAGATCCTCGTAGACGCAACCCTGCACTATGGGGAACCATGCCTGAGTGTAGCCGTATAGGCCTTCGGTCTCACTGTAGCGTTTCCAGCCGCGTTCCATCCACCGCAAAGTAAGGTCGAGCGACTTGCGTGCATAGGAATAGTCGGAGGTGCCGGGAGGACACTCGTCAAGCGCCATCATTATGTCAGAGCCGATGGCACGCTGTATGTCGACGACACCCTCAGGGGTGAACAGGTGCCTGGAACCGTCAATGTGCGAACGGAAATGCGCGCCTTCCTCGGTGAGTCTGCGGCGGTCGGATAGCGAGAAAACCTGGAAGCCACCGCTGTCGGTGAGTATGGGACGGTCCCAGCCGATGAAGCGGTGAAGGCCACCGGCACGGTTTATGATTTCCGTGCCGGGGCGAAGGTACAGATGGTATGTGTTGCCAAGGATAATCCGGGCATCGATGTCGTCACGCAGTTCCCGCTGGTGCACAGCCTTTACCGACCCCACTGTGCCAACCGGCATGAATATAGGTGTCTCTATCTGCCCGTGGGCGGTAGAGATAATCCCGGCGCGTGCCTTGGTGCCGGATGCAGTGGACTCGATACGGTATTCCATCTTTAACTAATATAATAATTGTTACGCAATTATTTTTTACCGAACATGTCCTCGGGATAAAAACCCTGGGCGTGCAGAGCGGCAAGTTTGTCGACAACATCCTGACGGTCCTCGGCATATGTCACGCCGAACCATCTGGAAGTGGTGGGGAGAACCTTTACACGGGCCTCTCCATTGCGGCAAAGCTTGTCCACGACAGAGGGAATGAAGAATTCACTCTTCTCAACATTGATATACTTGTCGAGGAAACGCCTGAACTCACGGTCGGAGTAGGGGAAATAGTCAGGACCGAAACCCCAGAGATTCATCGACACGGGCGTATGGGACTCAAGATAACATGTCTTGCCGTTTTCATCTACGAAATAAATACGGTGGTCGGCGTCGAATGCAATAGCCTTGCGTTCAGTGACCTTGGCAAGCATTCCGTCCTCAACCTCGCAGACTCCGCGAGAGACGGATCCGTTCTCTGTCATAGTATTGCCAACCTCGAAACCGACCATGCAGTAGTCTCCGTCCTTGCGGTCAGGCCGGCTGAGTTCTTCGGCAATCACGCGGAAGGCGTCCGGGCCATAATAGTCGTCGGCATTGATAACTGCGAATGGTCCGTCGATAACCGACGCTCCAGACATTACGGCGTGGTTGGTTCCCCACGGCTTTGTACGTCCCTCGGGTACGGAATATCCCTCGGGGATGGATGTGAGGTCCTGGAAAACGACCTCGACAGGAATAAAGTCCTTGTATTTTGCCAGGACTTTCTCATTGAATGCCTCTTCGAAATCATGACGGATTACGAATACGATTTTACCAAAGCCAGCCTTGACAGCATCGTAAATCGAATAATCCATGATTGTCTGACCCTGCGGACCCAGACAATCAAGTTGCTTGAGACCGCCATAACGGCTTCCCATTCCGGCTGCTAATACGAGCAATGTTGGTTTCATAGGATAGAATCTGTTTAGTTCTGTAGTGTTTGTTATGATTTCTGATACACTCCGACACAAAGAAGGAGGATTTGCAAAAAACTCCTTCCGGCAGGGTGAAAAAACGCACAAAATTACGAAATTTTCTTGAGCTGCTAAAAATTATACTTAATTTTGTACCTCCAGCAATAGGGTATTAATCCGTATATGCGACTTATCCATGACTGAAACTTATGCCGACATAATAGTTCCCCTGCCCTTGCAGTCAACGTTCACCTACCGCATTCCACCCGCGTATGTGACAAATCTGCAATCAGGATTCCGCGTGATTGTTCCATTCGGCGCCCGTAAATTCTATACCGGCATAGTAACAGAAATTCATAATCGCAAGCCTGACTTTGCCGTAAAAGACATTCTTTCGGTACCGGACAAGACTCCGATAGTACGTTTTCCACAGCCAAGACTCTGGCAATGGATTGCCGACTATTACATGACTACTGTCGGAGAAGTGATGAATGCCGCGCTTCCTACAGGACTCAAAATCGAGAGCGAGACAATGGTCGAGGCCAACACCGATTTCGAAACGGAGGAAATGGCGGGAATGAGCGATGACAATGCCATGGTTTTCCAGACACTTGCCACGAAAGGGCGCATGTCTGCAAGGCAACTTGCCAGGGAAGTGAAAGACATAAATATTGACAATACAATATATTCTTTACTGGAAAGCGGTGCGGTCATCGTCAGCGAGAAACTCGTGGAACGTTACCGACCGGTGCTTCGTAAATATGTCGCCGTAAACGCGCAGCGAGGTGACGAGGCTCGTCTGCACGAACTGTTCGACCTGGTGAAAGGCGCCAGGACGCAGGAACGCACGCTGGTGACACTGCTTCAGATGAGTGATTTCATGTCTTCCGAACGCCCACTGAAGCGAGTGACGCCTCAGGAACTATACGAACGCGCGGACTGCTCGTCTTCAGTAATCCGTGCCATGGTTGCCAAGGGCGTGCTGATACAGACGCGCGAAATTTATTCCCGCTTCACCTACGAGGGCAAGACCGATCCTACCCTTCCATCATTATCCGTTGCCCAGAAGAATGCACTTGACGAGATTCACGCCTCGTTCCGCGATAAATCCGTAACTCTGCTCCATGGAGTAACATCCTCCGGGAAAACGGAAATATACATTCACCTGATCGACCACGTACTGAAACAAGGGCGCCAGGTGCTCCTGCTGGTCCCGGAGATTGCTCTTACCACACAACTAACACAGCGTGTGCAGAAAATTTTCGGAGATAAAGTCATCGTTTACCACTCGAAGTTCTCAGACTCCCGACGAGTGGAGACCTGGAACCATATTCTGAGCGACAGAGGCCCACGAGTGGTGATTGGCGCCCGCTCATCGGTTTTTCTCCCTTTCGCCACCCTTGGGCTAATAATCGTAGACGAAGAACACGAACAGTCTTATAAACAATTTGATCCCGCGCCCCGCTACAATGCACGGGACGTTGCGACCGTTCTCGCTTCCATGCACGGCGCCAAGACACTTTTAGGTAGTGCCACACCCTCGGTCGAGACCTACTATAAGGCTCTGACCGGCAAGTTCGGACTTGTCAGCCTCGGAGAACGTTACGGCGGTGTACGGTTGCCTGACATTGAATTTGTCGACATGGCTGACACCCGACGAAAAGGTCTGGCAATGGGGGCCTTGGCGCCACAGACCATAAAGGCGTCACGAGATGCAGTCAACGATGGCCACCAGGTGATTTTTTTCCACAATCGCCGTGGCTTCGCTCCTGTTGCACGCTGCAAACACTGCCAGTATATAGTAAAGTGCCCTAACTGTGATGTATCAATGACTTACCATCGCACCGGAGACCGCCTCGAATGTCATTACTGCGGCGAGACTGCTCCAGTTCCCCGGATCTGCCCTGTATGCTCTACCACCGAGATTGATATAGCAGGTTACGGCACAGAACGAGTCGAGGATGACATCGAGCAATATTTACCAGGCACGCGCCAGTTGCGGATGGATCTTGACACCACACGCAACAAAGATGGTTTCGAGGACATAATAGATCGCTTCTCGTCTCACAAGGCCGATATACTCGTTGGCACCCAAATGGTCACCAAAGGCCTTGATTTCAGCGATGTCTCAACGGTTGTCGTGGTCAATGCAGACGCCATAATCAACTACCCGGATTTCCGCTCGTCCGAACGTGCCTTCAACATGCTCGAACAGGTTTCGGGACGTGCCGGACGACGCTCCGACACTCCAGGCCGCGTAATCGTTCAGACATACAATCCCAATCAGGAAATACTGAAACACGTCGCCGATCACAACTATCCCTCGTATTTCGAGCATGAGATAGACCAGCGCCGCCAATTCGGCTATCCTCCTTTCACACACATTATATATATATATATAAAACACCGCGACTTCCAGACAGCCGTGTCTGTATCTGAAAATTACGCCGCCGCACTCCGAGGACTTTTCGGGAATAGAGTTTTCGGACCCGAGACTCCTCAGATAGGGCGCATCCAGAATCTTCACATCCGCAAGATTATGCTCAAATTCGAACCGGGAGCATCAATGTCACGTGCCAAAGAGTACCTTCGCCGACTTTTCGACGAACAACGAGCCCTTCCGGCCAACCGCGGGCTGACCCTTTATTATGACGTTGACCCAATGTGATTCAACCGGTTCGATTTTCTGCCATACCCTTGGCTGTTACCGACAATTTCCCTACCTTTGCATACCGTTTCGGTCTCTTAGACCTATGTATCTTATTTACCTTAAGTAACCCGTTAAAATCAATCATGAAATACCCTGTTATCACCGCCCTGTTGCTGGGCGCCACTCTATCCGCGACAGCCAATGACAACGCCCCCGCTTTTCCCGGAGCCGAAGGTCATGGCCGTTATGTCACCGGTGGCCGCGGCGGCGAAGTCCGCCATGTCACCAACCTGAATGACAGCGGTACCGGCTCGCTTCGCGAGGCCGTCAAAGGAAACAACAAGAAGATTGTAGTTTTCGATGTCGGCGGCCTGATCGAACTTAAGTCCAATCTTCAGATCGGAGCCAACACCACCATTGCCGGACAGACCGCTCCCGGCCCCGGTATCACAGTACGTTATTTCACCGTAGAGCCCAAGAACAACAACATCATTATCCGCTTCCTGCGCTTCCGTCGCGGACAGGAAAAGGATGTCAATGATGGCGCCGACGCAATCTGGACCCGCAACCGCACAGGCATCATTCTCGACCACTGCTCCATGTCATGGTCTATCGACGAAGTCGCCTCGTTCTATGACAACAACAACTTCACAATGCAGTGGTGTACTATCGCCGAGAGCCTCAACAACGCGGGCCACGGCAAGGGCGCGCACGGATACGGCGGAATCTGGGGTGGCAAACTCGCAAGTTTCCACCATAACCTCATCGCACACGTGAACAACCGCGGTCCCCGCTTCAACGGCGCACGCTACCTCTGGGGAGGCTATACCTCGAACCAGCTGGCCTCGGAATACAACTGGGCAAATCCTGTTCAGGCCGAGAACGTCGACTTCCGCAACTGCGTTCAGTACAACGGCAACGGCTCGTGCTACGGCGGTCCCGGCGGAGGCCAGATCAACATGGTCAACAATTACTACAAGGAAGGACCCTCAGGCAAAAGCAGTTTCAGCCGCATCACCACAGTTTCTGTCGCCTCTTCCGGCAACAGCAACAATAATACTGCCGTCTACGGCATGACCTCACGTTATTTCATTCAGGGCAACACCACCGAGAGTCTCTCAGGCGGCAAGACAGTCAACCGCGACTGGGCAGGCGTCTCCTATGATGGCGGTGTACTGAACCTGAATGGCGAGAGGTACTCCAAGGATGACTCCAACTATTACGGCGACAATGTGGAACATATCACGTCAAACGGCTCGCAGTACGTCCGCATCCGTCTTGACGAGGAGGCACCCAAAGGCGATGTCACCACTCACGATGCGGGAACAGCCTTCGACAAGGTTCTCGCATACGCCGGCGCCTCTCTCTCCCGTGACGCGGAGGATACACGCTACGCCGAGGAGGCCCGAACCGGCACCTGTCAGTACAAAGGCTCTGTCACAAAAAAATATGGCCTCATAGATCTGGTCAGCGACGTAAATGGAGTCACCTATGTCGAGCCCGTTTACCGTCCTGCAGATTTCGACACTGACGGCGACGGCATGCCCGACACCTGGGAGAGAGCAATGGGCCTGAATCCTGACGATGCTTCTGACGGTAAAGCCTATACCCTTGACACAGAGCGCGGCTGGTACACCAACGTTGAGGTTTACATCAACTCGCTCGTCGCCGACATCATGAAGGCAGGCAACAGCGACGCCTCCGAACCTTTTAATGACTATTATCCTGCTGCAGGCAGCGGTGTCGGTTCCGTCACCATGTCCGGCGATGTCCAGCGCATCGAGTATTACAATCTCAACGGCGTTCGCATCGAGAATCCCGCACCCGGCATCTCCATCCGCCGCATGGTCTTCACCGACGGACGCGTTGTCACTGACAAGGTTATCAAATAATCCTCTTTCCTCATAATGGACTTATTATGACTAGACGAGTATTATTTGCCACTACTCTCTGTCTCCGGTTTTCTTTCGCTCCTGCCGAAGCCTACGGCATGGCGTCTGCCACAATGGAGACACGACAGATTGCGTTCCCCGGAGCAGAGGGTTTCGGACGCTACGCCACAGGCGGACGCGGTGGCAAGGTCTATCATGTAACCACTCTTGATGACGGGACAAAGCCGGGCACTCTGCGCCATGCAGTCGAGCAGGAAGGGCCCCGCACCGTCGTCTTCGATGTCGCCGGAACCATCTTTCTCGACGCGCCTCTCCGAGTCACCAACGGAGACATTACTCTTGCCGGCCAGTCCGCCCCCGGCCAGGGAGTCTGCATCGCACGCTATCCCGTGACCATAAACGCGAATAACGTCATCGTACGATATCTACGTTTTCGTCCCGGCAACTTCAGCCGTCATGAACCCGATGGACTGGGTTGTTCCGGTTCAGACAATGTCATCATCGACCACTGCTCCATCAGTTGGTCGGTCGACGAATGCTGTTCGGTCTATGGCGGAGAGAACCTTACTGTCCAGTGGTGCCTGATTTCCGAAAGCCTCCGCGACGGCGGTCATCACAAGGGCAGCCACGGCTACGGCGCGATATGGGGAGGCTCAAAGGCTTCGTTTCACCACAACCTCCTCGCCCACCACCAGAGCCGCGCCCCTCGCCTCGGCCCGCACCCTTCGACCCAGACACACGAATACATGGACATGCGTAACAACGTCATATACAACTGGGCCGGCAACGGCTGCTACGGCGGCGAGGGCATGTCTGTCAACATCGTCAACAATTACTACAAGCCCGGTCCCGCAACCCCTGCCGACAGTCCCGTCCGCTACCGCATTTCCTCCGTCGGCATCCGGACCACCAAATATGTAACCGGCCGTAACGGACAGCCCAATGTCTGGAAGCCCATGGAACATGTCTGGGGCAAGTTCTATGTCGACGGCAACATCATCGAGGGATGTCCCGAAGTCTCTGCCGACAACTGGACCAAGGGTATGTACGCCCAGATTGACAACGAGTCGTGCGACAGCACTTTCACCGACGAGGTCAGAAAATCCATGCGTCTTGCCGCGCCTCTCGAGACCGATGTCGTGACCACCCATTCCGCCACCGACGCCTATGCCCTTGTTCTCACTGATGCGGGATGCTCACGCATGCGCGACATCATCGACGAGCGTATTGTCGATGAGACCCGCAACGGCACCGCAACTTACGTCGGCAGTAAAAATCCATCCGCCGCAAGTTTCCCTGGTCTCATCGACATTCCCGAGGATGTCACTCCGGCAGGCGCCAAAAGTCCCTGGTGCGACCTTTCGGACGGCGGAGTCACTGCCGCTGACTTGCTCGACACGGACAATGACGGTATTCCGGACGTGTGGGAAAGGAGCCACGGACTTGACCCCGCAAACGCGTCCGACGGTCCCGCTGTCGCTCCCGGCAATTCCGGCTACACCAACCTCGAGGTCTACCTCAACGGCCTCGTAGGGTCACAGTGAGAATCCATACGTATTTATCCAGATCTTTCACGCCCTCGCATATCACCGCGAGGGCGTTTTTGCATCTGTTCCTTTCTAATTTGTTCCTGGAAAGCAAATTCCCAAGGACAAAACTTGTTAATCCGCATAAATTTCCTACCTTTGTGGCCATAAGTCCGGCAATATTTTTGAATCTGAAACGCGCGGACACGTTTTTATAACTGACAATCTCTCCAATCCTAACCTTAAACATCCCTCTCCGATGAGAAAATTTTTCATCCTCTCCCTGCTGATTTGTTCCGTAATAACATCTTTAGCCGAAGACCTCTATGTTGGTGGCCGTGTAAAGTCCGCCGTCGACAAAATGGATCTGACACAGGCATACGTTCTTTTTTACGATGCCAACGGAAATGTCTGCGACAGCGTGCGTGCTAACCGGGGCATGAGGTGGAACGCAGGAGGAATCGATACATTATCTTCCTTCTATCTGACTGTTCCGCGCATCGACACGACCCTGGTTTTCGACGTGAACTGTCCGGGTTACAAGACTGCAAACATGACCTATCGCCTCGAGAATATCGGCAAACGCGAGCGTTACCGCACGATTCCCACCATCTTCCTGGAACGCGCCCCGATCACGCTCAACGAGGTCACCGTCACCACCACCAAAATCAAATTCTACAACAAGGGTGACACAGTCGTCTACAACGCCGACGCCTTCAATCTCGCCGAAGGCTCGATGCTTGACGCACTCATCTCCCAACTTCCCGGCGCCGAGCTTGGCAGCAATGGCCAGATAAAGGTCAACGGCGAGTTCGTCGAGTCGCTCCTGCTCAACGGCAAGGAGTTTATGGACGGCAACAACAACGTCATGCTCGAGAACATCGGCGCCTATACCGTCAAGGACATACAGGTCTACCAGAGCCAGAAAATCAGTGACAAGGAAATGGGACTTGCCTCCGCTCCAAAAGTCCTGACCATGGACGTTCGTCTGAAAAAAGAGTATAACATGGGATGGATTGTCAATGCACAGGCCGGTTACGGTACCGAAGACCGGTATCTGGGCAGACTGTTCGCGTCCTGGTTCACAGGCACCACAAATGTTTCGCTCGTTGGCGCAGCGAACAATCTCAATGATACCCGAACCCCCGGACGCAACGACACCTGGACTCCGCAGGAGATGCCGTCCGGCCGTAACAAAACATACTCCGGCGGTCTGAACTATAATCATGAGAAACCTGACGAATCCCTTCGACTGACCGGGTCCATCAATGTCAGGCATGCCGTCAGCGACAATTACTCCGAGATGTCGCGTACCAATTTCCTGCCGGGTGGAGAGACATTCGACAGATCTTTCAGCGACGCTCACCGGTCCGAGACAAGAGCCAATACCTACCATCGCATGGCCATGTCTTTTAACGACCACCGAATGCGTATGGGGGCGACCATAAACGGAGATTACAACCACACCAAGAATGTCAACTCAAGTCTGGCCGGAACTTTCGGCTCAGACCCCGAGGGCATGACTATGGATATGCTCGACGCCATATATTCCGACGGAAGCGCCGGTGCCCTCGAAAGCATAATCAACCGATCGAAAACACGCAGTGACGGCTGGAGCCGCGATTATGACTTGTCCTTTAGTCCCTATTTCGCTTTCACTTTGCCAAAATCGTCAGATAGTTTCACCACATTCTTTGGAGTCGATTATCACTCCACTAAAGAGGAACTCTGGCGCGACTACCTCGTCAACTACGGCAACAATCCCGAAGCCGCCGTGCATCGCCGCCAGTTTGTGGACAACACTCCCAATCATACCTTTGGTTTTTCCGGAATGTTTGACTATTCCACTCAGATTGGCAATACTTCCCTCGGCCTCTCCTACAATTATTTATTCTCCGACGAAGTCAAGGACTCTTACATGTATGCCCTCGAACATCTTGAGGACATGGGCGTTTACGGAATTGTCCCCTCGGGCTATCTTACATCTCTCGACCCCCGCAACAGTTACCGCTCGCATACCTTCTCCAATCGCCATAGCCTCAATCCATACTTTGAATACAATCTGGAAAAGAACAGAAGGTCCCTCACCATACGCATAACCCCCACCGTAAGTTTCATCCATCGCAAACTCGTTTACTGGCGCGACAACATGGACTTCAGGCTCAGCACCCAGAACACTCTCTTCCGGGTTCCCAGCATCTGGAGTTCCATGATCGAGGCGCGCTTCGGAAAGATAGGAGATTCCCCCCGCTACCGCCACAGCCTACGTTACAGTTACCGCATCGAGCCTAAACTGCCCGAAATGGTCGACATGCTCGACGTCGTTACCGATTCCGATCCTCTGAACATCTACCTCGGCAACCCGGACCTCAAGACTCAGAAGCGTTTCAACCACCTCGTACGCTGGAGTCTCACCCCGGCCTCGCAGACACTCAACAACATTCTGTACCTCGGATTCATCCATACCACCGATGCCCTGGTCCGCGGATACACCTACAACACCTCGACAGGCGTGCGCGTCAACCGCATGTATAACGTCAGCGGCGACCGTCGCGGCGCCATCACCAACGAACTCAGCTGGCAGTTCGGCAAGACCAAGCAGTTCACGCTGTCCTCAACAACCGACGCAAGCATCGAGCGCTGCAACGACATGATCGGCGTCGACCTGGAGGAACCGCAGCGTTATTCCATCAACCACCGCGTATTCACACAGAACCTGCGCCTCTCCTACCAGTTCTCGGGCCAGACCCTGTCGCTGCGCTGCGACTATACCAACCGCCACACCACTTCCGCCCGTACGGATTTCAACAATATCAACGCAAACCACGTCAACTATGGCATTTCGGGCGTATTCAAACTCCCGGCAGGTTTTGGTATCAACACCGACTTCATCTGCTACACCCGCTCGGGCTATGGCGTCGAGAGTCTCGATACCACCGACCCGGTCTGGAACGCGCGTCTGACATACACTCCCGTCAAGGCTAAATCGTGGACTTTCATGGTCGACGGCTTCGACCTGCTCCACCAACTCACTAACGTAAAATACGCCGTCACAGCCTCGGGCTGCACCGTAACCTTCACCAACACACTGCCACGCTACGTGATGTTCTCCGTCCAGTACCGCCTCAACATCCAGCCCAAGAAACGCTGATTCCCGCTCTGCTTTGTAACTCATAACTCCGACCTCTGACCTACTTTGTCACTCTGACTTCTGACCTCGTTTGCCTACTTTGTCACTTGTCACTCTGCGCTTTTGACTTGCACATAGTTGTTTTTTTCAAAAATAATTCATACCTTTGCAGTCCGATTATATCCAAATTATGACTCGGGCACACTTGGCAGCGCTTCTTGGCCGGGCGCCGCTTTTTCTGTGACCCACATTATTTATTTATTAATCAATCATCTAAAAGTGGATACTTTAAGTTACAAAACCTTATTCCCCAACGCGCAGAGCGTCGATCACCAGTGGGTTGTAATCGATGCCACCGACCAGGTTCTCGGTCGTCTTTGCGCAAAAGTCGCCAAACTCCTCCGCGGCAAATACAAACCCTCCTACAGCCCCAACGTGGAGTGCGGTGACAATGTCATCATCATCAACGCCGACAAGGTTGTACTCACCGGCAAGAAGTTCACCGACAAAATCTATCTGAACTATACCGGTTATCCCGGCGGTCAGCGTGAACTCACTCCCGAGGTCCTGATGAAGAAATCATTCAACAAGCACATCAAGCCCGGCATGCACCCCCTCTTCATCCGCGTCATGAAAGGTATGCTCCCCAAAAATCGTCTGGGTCGCCGACTCATTGAGAACATGCACGTCTACAATGGTCCCAACCACCCCCACGAAGCACAGAATCCCGTTGTTCTTGACATTAACACCCTGAAATAATCGAAAGTATGGAAACAGTTAACGCAATTGGCCGTCGTAAAGCAGCCGTGGCTCGCGTAATCCTCAAAGAAGGCAACGGTGCCATCACCATCAACAAACGCCCCATCGAAGTTTACTTCCCCTCTTCGATTCTTCAGTTCATCGTCAAGCAGCCCCTCACCACCCTCGGTGTTGACGGAAACTACGACATCCACGTCAACCTCGACGGCGGCGGCTACAAAGGACAGGCCGAGGCACTTCGTCTCGCCATCGCCCGCGCCCTCGTAAAGATCAACCCCGAAGACAAGGCTGTTCTCCGCCGCAACGGTTTCATGACCCGCGACCCCCGCGCCGTCGAGCGCAAGAAACCCGGTCAGCCCAAGGCCCGCAAGCGCTTCCAGTTCTCGAAACGTTAATATCCTTCATTGTCTCACGACATTCTTTATTAAACGTTTCCACGGAAAATATAGTGTTTAGAATCTAAACCTCGGAGATGGACACGTTCCCTACCCCCCGGTTGTAATTAATTTAAGAACGTAAACAAACCCCACCTATAAAAAATCATGGCAAATCCCACATTTGACCAACTCCTTGAGGCAGGATGCCACTTCGGCCACCTCAAACGTAAATGGAATCCTGCAATGGCGCCCTACATCTTCATGGAGCGCAACGGTATCCACATCATCGACCTCTACAAGACTGCCGCCAAGATTGACGAGGCTGCCAAAGCCCTCAAGTCAATTGCCAAGAGCGGCAAGAAAGTACTCTTCGTAGCAACAAAAAAACAGGCCAAACAAGTTGTCGCTGACGCTGCCCAGAGCGTCGCAATGCCCTACGTCATCGAACGCTGGCCCGGCGGCATGCTCACCAACTTCCCCACCATCCGCAAGGCCGTCAAGAAGATGGCCGCCATCGACAAGATGACCAAGGACGGTACTTTCGACAACCTCTCAAAACGCGAGAAACTCCAGATCACACGTCAGCGTGCCAAACTCGAGAAGAACCTCGGCTCTATCGCCGACCTCAACCGTCTTCCCTCCGCACTCTTCGTTGTTGACGTCAACAAGGAGCACATCGCAGTCGCCGAGGCCAACCGTCTGGGCATACCCGTCTTCGGCATGGTCGACACAAATTCCGATCCCACCAACATCGACTTCGTGATTCCCGCCAACGATGACGCTTCCGCATCCATCGAACTCGTTCTCGGTGCCGTCTGCAGCGCCATGAACGAAGGTCTCGAAGAGCGCAAGGCCGAGAAACTCGACGCCCCCGCCGACGAGGCTCCCGCAGAATCCGCACCCAAGCGTGACCGCCGTCGTGTTCGCCGCAACAACGCCGAGAACACCGAAGAGGCTCCCGCAGAGGAAACCGCTCCCGCCGCCGAGGCTGCCGAAGAGGCTCCCGCCGCCGAATAATTTTACTTACGACATCATATCCCACGCGTCTCAGGTCCCTTCGGGGTCCTGGGCGCGATTGGATTTAAATTAAAGGCGCCATAGCGCCCGGACAAATCTTTTTATAAACCCGAAAAAACATACTACAATGGCAGTATCTATCGAAGATATCAAGAAACTCCGCAAACTCACTTCCGCCGGCCTCAGCGACTGCAAGGCTGCTCTCGCCGAGACCAACGGCGACATGGAGGCCGCTGTCGAAATCCTCCGCCAGAAAGGCAAAGCCGTTGCCGCCAAGCGTGAAGACCGCGACGCAGCCGAAGGCTGTGTCCTCGCCGACACAAAAGACAACTTCGCCGCACTCATCGCCCTCAACTGCGAGACCGACTTTGTTGCCAAGAACCAGGGCTTCGTTGACCTTACGAAACAACTCCTCGCCCTCGCTCTCGAGAACAAGCCCAAAAACCTTGACGAACTCAAGGCCCTCACTGTCGATGGCCGCAGCGTCCAGGACCTCGTTGTCGAGGAATCAGGCAAGACAGGCGAAAAGACCGAAATCTCCGCTTACGAATGTCTCGAAGGCGAGTCTGTTGTCGCCTACAACCACCTCGGCAACAAACTCTCCACTATCGTGGCATTCAATCAGGCAGGTGTCGACTTCCAGGTAATGAAGGACGTAGCCATGCAGGTTGCCGCCATGAATCCCGTGGCAATCAACCGTGAGGCTGTTCCCCAGGCCACAATCGACTCCGAGATGAACGTCGCCATCGAGAAGACCAAGGAAGAGCAGGTGAAGAAAGCCGTTGAGGCTGCGCTCAAGAAAGCAGGCATCAACCCCAACCTCGTTGACTCCGAAGACCACATCGAGTCCAACATGGCCAAAGGCTGGCTCACCCAGGAAGAAGCCGACAAGGCTCGCGCTATCGCCAGGGAGACCGCCGAAGCCAAAGCCGCCAACCTCCCCGAGGCCATGATCAAGAACATCGCCAACGGCCGTCTTAACAAATTCTTCAAAGAAAACTGCCTCGTTGAGCAGGGATTCGTCAAAGACGAGAAAATCACCGTCGGACAGTACCTCGAGCAGAACTCGAAGGGTCTTACCGTTGTTGCTTACAAGCGCGTAAACCTCAACGAAGACTGATTCCATCCTTAAGGAACTAACAAAATCAGATAATAATCCCCGGCGATGCGTCCCTCAAGGGCGCATCGCTTTTTATATTGTAAATAAAAAAATAGGACATCCGGCTTTTACCGTTCTGGAGACAAAAAATTGTGCCATTACCCTGATTGGGTATGGCACAACTTTTATAGATACCGGTACAATAATCTCGAAAGGAGTATTATTTAACGCGCTCTACGTACGAGCCGTCACGTGTGTCGACACGCACCTTGTCGCCGATGTTGCAGAAAAGAGGGACGCGGATTTCAGCGCCGGTCTCGAGAGTGGCGGGTTTCAGGGTATTGGTGGCGGTATCACCCTTGATGCCGGGCTCGGTGTAGGTGATTTCGAGGTCAGCCTTGATAGGCATCTCGGCATAAAGGACAGTGTCGGTCGATGCGTCCGAAACAACTTCCACTACATCGCCTTCCTTCATGAAAGGAGCGCCGGTTACCAGTTCCTTGGCAATGGGAATCTGTTCGAAAGTCTCCTGGTTCATAAAGATGTCGTCGCCGCCCTCATTGTAGAGGAACTGATAGGGACGACGCTCTACGCGTACGTCTTCAAGTTTTTCGCCGATGTTGAAGCGGCGTTCCAGTACGCGGCCGTCGACAACATTTTTCAGTTTTGTGCGCATGAAGGTGTTGCCCTTGCCGGGTTTAACGTGAAGGAACTCCACGCAGAAGTACAGTTGGCCATCCATGCGGATGCAGGTTCCGTTTTTAATGTCCTGAGCGTTGATCATATATGTTTTATATTTTAATTGATTGATTTTTACTTAATTGCATAGTCGTTATTCACACAGAAATTCCGCCAGGACAAGACGTCTCGGCGAATACTCCGCAAAGCCTATCTGCTTTGAGACTGCGAAGTTAGCAATTTTTCCCCAAACCACCAACCCCTCAGCCGTTTTTCAATTTCACATTAGTGTACACTGGACGTAGATACATTGTTTCATGCGTATTTTCAGTTGTTCGGTTATCAACTAAAATCCAACCCTGTCGGCATCATTCAGTTCCCACAGGCCAAGGCTGCGGCCAAGGACAAGGCTATTGCCCGCAACGTGACACGTCCCGCTTTCGACGGCATGTTTAAGATTGCATCCCGCGAAGTCCTTAAGATAAAGTCTGACAAGGTCCTTCCGAAAAAAATATCCAACACCAAGTCCGGCAAACTTACCATCAATGCCAAACCCACAACCCTGAACGCAAAGGCTTTCCTTCGAAAATAATCCGAATCCCATAATCTAACCCTTCCAAGGCGGTGTGTCACTCCGGCACACCGCCTTATTCATTTTTCATATACTCCCATTATTCCCGCTTTTCAATTTTCCATTTTCATATTTCAATTTATGACAAAAGTTCGTATATTTGTGTCGAGAAGTTACGAAAAGAGTGTAATTTATTGGAAATGAGCATTGGGTAATCGCTCA